>SMVB01036151.1_pt1 | contig 47533 bp, 53 predicted proteins | sample 2456461 | NCBI WGS metagenome assembly SMVB01 (sample SAMN11095934, study PRJNA526329) | marine sediment metagenome | biome: Marine sediment; feature: Surficial sediment; material: Deep marine sediment; isolation source: Hadal surficial sediment | place: Pacific Ocean | collected 2014-05 | depth...
AGAGGATGCCCTCGGATGAGAGGCGCAGGCGGTTCAGCGCATCCCACACCCGGCCGATCGTGATCTCCTGCCACACCGCCAGCGGCGCGGCCTGGCGCACGTCGAAGACGTTCTCGTGCGCACCGACGTCAAGCTCCACGCCGTCCCTCGGTCGCTCACGTGGCGAGCCGGCCTGGATGCCGATGCCCAGCTTGGCGCGCGCCTTGTTGCGCGCCTTCGTCTTGGTGTTGAGCGTGTGCAGGATGGGTAGGTAACCGTCGAACAGGGTGCGCGCCGTCTCTGCATCCCACAGCCCGATCTCGACGCCGTACTGCCCCAGGCTGTTGAAGATGTCCGTCAGCTCGATGAGTCGGTCGTAGAGATCGGCACGGCGGTCGCCGAACTGCGCGATCCAGTCCTCCTTCGAGTGCATGCGGTTGACGCCGCCGCCCGCCATGATCTTCCCGAGGGTGTTGGCCTCGGCCGTGCTCATGTGCATGTCGGCTGCGCGCTTCATCCACAGCGACGTCGCCTCCTGCGCCCGGTCCATGAAGCGCCTCGAGTCGACGGAGCCGTGACGCAGGGCGAGGTTGCTCGCGATCACCCGCCGCGGGTTGGCACTCGATCTGATCTGGCGCGCAACCGTCCCGCTCCAGAAGGACAGTATCTTCCCGACGTACCTGCCGAGGGCGTTGGGGCGACCGTCACGGGTGCCGAAGATGCCGGCGTGCTCGGCGATCAGGTCGGACCACGTCTTGGCGTTTGGGTTGTCGTGACCGAGCAGCTTGCCGAGCGATAAGGCTTCGATGCGGATGGGCTTGTACTGGCCGCCGGTGCCTTCCCGCCAGGCCATCATGGCCGAGGCCGGGCCGGCGAAGAAGCGCACCACCTCGGAGGCGTGCGGAACACCGTCGATGGACACGCCCTGCTGCTGGACCCAGTCCCACATGATCTCGGGCAGGGACTCGGCGATGAACGTGTCGACGTTCTTGCCGGCGGCGTCGAGCGCGCCACGGGGGAAGGCCTCGGTCGGCTTCGCCAGCGCCTCGATCAGGTGGGCCGGGACCACGTGCGGTGCGGGGCCGAAGGTGTTCGTGGCTTCGAGCGCCTGCAGGATGGCGCGCACCTGCTCAGCCGACGCCTCGTCGTAGCGTTCCTTCACGATCACGACGGCCATGTGCTGGCTGGCCGCCTGAATCTTCGACGCGCGCGTGGTCATGATCTCCCACGCCGCAGCTGGGTCGGCGTAGGTCGGCGTGCCGTCGGGCTCTGCAGAGGCGTGCACGAGCTGCTCGAGCGTCGTGTCTCGCTGCGCCAGCCGTCGCATCAGGTTGGCCACGTGCGTGGCGTCGAGGCCGCGCAGGATGTCCGGCCCCTCGGTTTTGCTTCGGGGCAATATGAGTTCGCCGCCGGGACCGAGACGAAGGTCCATCAGCTCGATCAGCAGCTCCCGCTGTTCGCGCGCGGCCTCGTGGTACAGCCCGACCAGGTTGCTCGGGTCGGCCTCGGTGGCCTCCTCGGCGCGCAGGGCGCCGGCGCTCTCGATCACGAGCTCGCCCTTCGGTCCCAGCCTGTCGGCGCGCGTGATGCTGACCGAGGTGGCGCGCCGCTCGATCGGCTGGCCGCTAATCAGCTGGATCAGGCCCTCGGTGACCTCGGCCAGCGCCGGCTCGCCTTCGATCGTGGTCACCTTGGACTCCCCGCCCCTGGTGTGCTCGCCCAGCTGGGTGTGGGCGATGCGGCTCTGCAGCCGGCCGACGATGTCCGTCAGGTTCTTGCGGCCCGTGCGCGCCTCGCCCAGGCGTTCGATCTGCGCCTCCAAGGTGAGCATGACCTTGGCTGCCTGCTCGGGCGTGATCAACTCCTCGAGCTTGGCCTGCAGGAGCTTCCGCGGCTGCGGTAACTCGGTGTCCTCCACGACCGGCGCGCGGTCGAGCCAGTCCTTGAAGCGGCGAGCCAGGCTGCCCGGCTTGCGACCGCCCTGAGGCATCTTGCCCCGGCCCGCCCGCATGTCGATCGGCGGCGCCAGCGCCACGACGCGTAGCAGGTCCATCGTGTGCTGCATGCCGGCGTTGGCCCGGCCCGCCTTGACGGTGCGGTGCAGCTGCTGCGGAGAGATCAGGCGCCGGCCGTGCTTGTTCACGGCGCGCGCGAGGCGCTCCTCGATGATCGGGTCGAGCACCGCCCCCGCCCTGATCATCTTTTGCCTCACGGCTTCGACCTTGGCAACCGGCTGGTTGGTCAGGCGTGCAATCAGGGGCTGAAAGCCGGGCTGTTTGCCAGTGGCGGGGGGTGTGACCCCGGTGGCAAGGAGGTGGCCGATGGTGTGCAGCTCGAGCCGCTGTTCTTCGATGCGTGCCTCCGCCTCCCGGCCCAGGGACCGGTACAGGTCACGTAGGATGCCCGCCTGGGTGGAGGCCATCACCGCCTCCTCCTGCGCGAAGCGGTTCTCGGCCACGCCGCTGACGATGTCGACCGAGGCTCCGGGCTGCCAGAAGTCGGCACCGATCCTGACCTGCCTCTCCTTGGTGCTGTGCTCACCCAGCGGACCCGACCACAGGCTGGCCCCAGGCCCCTCTCCCGCACGCGCGCGCTCGGCGGCCAGCCGCACCTCCATGGACTGCTGCGCCTTCTGGGCCTCCTGCAGGGCGGCGTAGACGGCTTCGATACGTGCCTTCTGCTCCTTCGGGTTGCCCGGCGCCGTCTGGCGCTCGATCTCGAGGAGCTCGGCGTCCAGCTCACCCCTCGATGAAGGTGCCCCCGGCTGGTTCGGTGTCGCCACCGATTTCGGCACCAGCGGGGGCGGCGGGCTCGTCTGTGCCTGATTCACCCTTGCCTGCAGGGCTTCGACGGAACCGAGGTCCGCGTCTCTCAGGTACTCGTTTGCCCGCTCTTCGCCGGACAGCCCGCCGAAGCCGCGGCGCCCTTCCAAGGCCGCAGCAACAGCTTCACGCGCCTGGATGACCTCGCCCGCAGTTGGAGGGCGAGAGCCTTCGGGGGCAGGCGCGAGAGACAGAGGCACGGCGGCACCCGTGCGCTCTGCGAGGGCGTCCATGGCGGTGCGGCGCTCGACGCTACCGCCAGGTCCGGCGAGGTGCTTGAGGGCCTGGATGACCCTCCAACTGCCAGCTGAAACGACGTCGGCGACAACCCTGCCCTTGGCATCGCGCGCCGTAACGATCTTGTCCGTGGCTCCCTTCTGACCGACGCCGTAGCCCAGCGCCAGGCCCTCGGTCCTCGGGTTCTCGGCCAGCTTGGCGATGGCGTCCCCGATCTTCCCCTCGGGAGCGATCAATGTTCCACGTGGAACACTCCGTGCCGTGAAGCCAGCTGGCAACTGCGGCACCTTCTCGCCGGGCGTGATCAGCACCGCCGGCTTGCGCCCGGCCACGAGGGCAGCCATCTGAGCGTCGATGGTCTCCTGCTTCTCGGGGACGGGGACGGGGGGATCCTTCTTCGGTTCCGGCTTCTTCGTGATGTGCGGTTGCACGTCCCGCTTCTTGCCCTGCCCCCTGACCGCCTTCAGCTTCGCCTGGTCCAGCACCACCAGCGACGTCGAGCCGGGGTCTTCGGCCGTGTTCTCGTACGAGAGCGCGTCGATGCCGCGCTCCAGGAGCTTGGCCCTGATTCGACCCATGGCTACGTCGCGCGGCAGGTCCGCGGCGAGCAGCTCCTCGACCCACTGCTTCTCCAGGTGCCCCTCGCGCGCCAGCTCGCGCCCGATGCTCTCCGGGGTCCAAGCTCCGGGGTCACCGGAGAGGGGGATGACGCGCTGCAGGTCGTGCTTGTAGGAGAGCACCTGCCCCTTGCTCACGTCCTCGCCCCGCTCGGCGCGGTGGCGCAGACGGTCGGTGGCTGCGCGCTCGGTGCCCACGTGCACGCCCAGGCCGTCCGAGATCTTGAGGTCCGCCGCCGGCACCGCTGACCCGTGGAACACCACGCCCTCTGGCCCCTCCTGCTCGGCACGGATGGCCTTGGTGGCTCGGCGCATGGCCTCCATCACCTCGACACCGCGCGCGCTCTCCACCTCCTCGAGCCCCTCGATCATGTCGAGCGCCTCTATGTCCACCTCGACCTTCTGGTCAGGCGGCTTCGCCTCCACCATCTCGGGCGGCTCGCCCTTCGCCTTCTTCAGCTGTGCAACCAAGGCCTTGTCCGCCTTGCGCACGCGTAGCTTGGCCAGCACGTCGCCCATCGCCTCGCGCAGGCCACGCTCGGAGTACTCGTACTCCTTCGGGATCCACAGCTCGAGGTCGCCGGCGGCACGGCGCTGGCCCGTGCGGACGATGCCGTAGACAGGCTCCTGCCCTTCCTCGTTGCGAAGCTCGACGATCTCGAACGGGGCTCCACCCAGGTAGCGGTAGCGTTCGCGCCGCGCGCCACCGATCAGGGCTTGCTCGGACTGGCCGAAGAACTGCGGCCACTCGTCCGTTGGAATGTCCGGCTTCTCCACCTTGGGCTTGGCGGGCGGTCGCTCCGGTCGCTCGGCGGGCTGCGCACCCCTGGCGCGCCGGCTGATCTCGCCCTGGATCTGCGCGAGCACGCGACCCACGGCGGCCATGTACGGCACGTCGGCCTCGGCCCCCTTGCTCGCGTTGCGAGCCTGCCCCTCCATCTGGTAGAGGTGGTCGTTCGAGGCCATCGCCAGGATCTTCTCGATGTGGATGGGACCGCCACGTCCCTGAGCGATCTTCGCCAGGTAGTCGATCGTCGGGGCGTGCGTCGTCTGCGACTCGATGTCGGCCATCAGCTGGTTGGGCCCGAGCGTGGCCTTCAGGATCTGGTCGATCTCTCCCGGCGTGACGAAGTTCTCGAGCGAGACGCGCTCCGCCTCCGCCTCGGTCTTGAACGTGCGCTCGTCACCCTCGACGCGCCAACCCTCCTCGGTATCCATCACGACCGGCTTGCGTCCGCCGAAGGCCTCGAAGATGGGGATCATGGCTTCGGGATCGGAAGCCAGGAGGTCGAGGTCGCGCAGGATCTTCTCGTTCAGCGCCTTCAGCTGCAGCTCCTGCGGTTCGCTGAGGAAGCGTTGCAGGGAGTCGCCGTGCTTGGCCTTGGAGTAGGCTCGACCGGCGGCGTACTCGGCGCTCGTCGTCGTCGCGAAGGCCAGCGCGCCCGCAATCCAGCGGCCGCCCGTGAACGCCTCGCGCCAGTAGGGCCAGAACGCTCCGTCGGTCCAGCTGATGTCCTCGCCGGCCTCCATCGCCAGGCGGTGCGCCTCGCCGTAGCTGGTCATCAGCGCGCCGGTGAGGAACGAGTGCAGCACGTGCCGGAAGGCAGCGCGGTTGACCTGCCCGCTGACCACGCCGCGGATCTCACGGTCGACGATCTCGGCGGCCATGCCCTCGATCTTGCGCACGCCCGGCGTGTTGAGCAGCGCCCGGCGCGCACGGTCGACCATCATCGCGTCGATGCGCACGGGCGTCTCGTACTTCTTGTACCACTCGCTGAACTTGTCGAGCTTCAGCCGCGTGGCGCCACGCCCAACGACCGCGCCGCCAATGCCCAGCATCACGCGCGCCGCCGATCCGAAGGCCCAGAAGGCTACACCTCCACTGACGCCGGCCTGGATCGCTTGGGGCAACGTGCCCTCGCCGGTGATCGCGTGCTTCATCACCTCGTGGTAGGCGAACCAGCCAGCGAAGGCAGGGTTGAACGTGTAGACCGACTTGACCGTGACCGCCGCTGAAGGCGGGGAGATCGTGCGGCCCATCACCTTGAGCGTCTTGCCGATCAGCGCGGGCACGGGAGCGGCCGCCAGCCCGCGGGCCGCGCCGCCGCGCCGCAAGGCAACCCCGCCGCGCCGCAGGGCTGTACCGACCACGCCGAGCGCCAGCTTGCCGCCGGCGATGTTGACCCCGATCTCGACCAGGCCCAGCGTCTCCTGGCTGAACGTCGTCCAGAAGTTGTTGCCGTACTTCGCGTCGGCGTACTTCAGCGAGCGCAGGAAGCGCGGGTCGCGCATCAGGTCACGGTCGATGAGCTTGTTGCCGGTGATCTTCGGCACGAGCAGCTTGCCGTAGCCCGTCATCACCCAGTCGTCGGGGCCGTGGAAGAAATGGCCCAGGATGCTGTCGACGCGCACCTTGCCGCCGGCCAGGGCGTTCGAGGCCTCCTTCATGAAGTCCGAGTAGTTGAGCTCCATGCGCTCGCCACTCTCGGTGTAGAACACGACCGGCGTGTCAGGCCTGAACGGGATCAGGTCCATCTCTTCGCCGCCGAAACGCTCGCCCGTCTCGGGGTCGGTCCACTCCTCACGCGCGATCCACGCGCCACCGTCCTCCTCCTCGTGGATCTCGCCGTAACCCCACGCCGTGGCGTCGAAGGCCGCGCGGCTCGAGGTGCCCGCAGGTAGGGCCCCGATGTCCTCACGGTAGAAGAAACCCGCCTCGCCTCCCGTGTACGCGTCGATGATCCCGCCGCTCGGGTCGTCGTGCATCACGTCGCCCTGCACCCGGCCCTGCGCGTCGAAGTAGTTGCGGCCGACACTGCTACCGGGGCGGATGCCCATCTGGTGCAGCCAGTTGACGCTCTCCCGCTGGCTGTTCGCGATGTTGACGCCGGGGACGAACCCGATCACCCCATCCACGAGCTGCGTAACGACCTCGCTCGCCTGGCCCACGACGTTGAGCGGCGCCAGCTTGGCGGTCAGTCCGGGGCGCTGATCGAGGAACGGGTTCGCCGTGTACTCGGGCGACGACGTCTCCCAGAGCAGCTGGTCGCCGAAGAACCCCTGCGTTACGCGCTGCCCACCCCTCGTGATGAACTTGATCTGGGAGCCGGGCGGCGTGCCCTGAATCATCTCCGACATGCGCGCCGTCTCACCGCGGTCACCGCCCAGGGTTTGCTCCATCGAGCCGATGCTGCCGGGCAGGACCGTCGGGTCGCTGCGCCCCAACGCCGTCGGCCACCACATGGCGTCGGAGATCTCCATGTCCTCGCCATCGGCGTACGCCCTCTCCATCAGCGGACGCTCGGCCATGCGCTGACGGAAGTCGTAGGCCGTAGCCATGCGCTCCTTCAGCTGGTGCCGGTCGGGATCGAACCACCACCAATGCGTCTCCCTGTCGAACAGATCCCACGTCTGCTGTGCAGCAACGCGTTGCTCACGGGGCAGGCTAGTGTCGTAGATCTGATCGAGCTGCCCGTCCCGATTCATCATGTTCGGGACGACCCGGTCGATCCGCATCCCGTCGAGTGCGCCGCCCTCTTGCACGGCCTAGTTTCCCCGAACCGGGTGCTTCTTTTTCCAGGCCATCACGCGGTGCAGCGCACCCCTGGCCTCGTCCAACTCCTTGCTCCGTCTCGCCTCGAGCTTCTCCCTCTTGCGCCAGTCCCAACGGTCGTCACCAGCCAGGAACTTCTCCAGGAAAGCGTCAGCCCTTTGAGCGTCTCGCGACTCCGCCTGGAAGCGCCCCTCCAGGCGTGCAATCTCTGTCCGTAGGTGCTGGTCTTTGACTGAGTTGTCGGTGTAGCGGATCTTCCTGGGCGAGTCCGCCATTATGTTCTTCAGGAACTTGGCGGCGAGGCTAGTGCCCGTGAGCTGGGGCGGCTTCCGCGGCGGGATCGTCGGGGGCCGGCCCTTGACCCAGCCGGGCGCGCGCGTGCGACCTCCGAGCCCCGGATCCCCGAGGGGGACGCGGCGCGCACCACCGGGCACGAGCGGTGCCTTCACCTTCCGCTCGGGGAGATTGTCGAGCGAGTCCAGGATGCTACGCGCCTCCTCCTCCTCCGTCGGCGACGGGAGCACGGGGTCCGGCACGGCCGGGTGGAGCTGGGCCTGCGTCATGCGCGCGGCCGGACGGGGGATGAACCCACCGGGGGCGCTGCCGACCTTGGCGTGGGTGATGTCCTCGCCCGGCAGGTAGCCGGCCCGTAGCCGGCTGAGGGGGTCGAGGTCGACGTCAACGTCGGACTTCGCGTCGGGCTCCGCGTCAGGCGTGGGCGCCGGCGGGGAGCCCGACGCTGCGCCAGGCACCATGGCGTTATACATGCGCCTGAACAGCTTGCTGCCGCGATCCGAGGCCGTGAAGGTGTCGAGCGCCTCCATCGTCTTGGACGGCGTGCGCTTGGTGAAGATGCCCGACGTGCCGACCATCACCACCTCGCGCAGCACGTTCGGGTCGGCGAAGAGCCCGCCCTGGAACAGCCGCTGAAACGCCGGCAGGTTGGAGGTCGAGGGAGTGCCGCCGCCTACCTCAAGGTTGCCCTTGGCGTTGATCGAGAGCGTGAGTCTGGCGAGGTCTTCCTTGACCGTGGTCGTCGCAAAGCCTGCGGGGTTCGCTTGGATCCAGGACTCCACCGCCTCCGCATTGAACAGGTTGAGCGAGGACACCGGCACGTTGGTCTTGACCGTGCCTGCGTCGAGGCGCTGCTCGATCAGGTCGAAGTTGTTGTCTCGCGCACGGGTCTTCGGCGTCTGCTCCTCCAGCCTGCGCGGCATCTCGTTCAGGAACCGGCGCTGAATAGAGTCGGTGCGGTCGTTGATCATCTTGCGCAGGTTCGGATCATTCTCTCCCGAGTAGATGCCGCGCGCGATGAGCCGTGCGTTCTGCGCCGAGGCCTCCTTCGTGCCCTGCTTGAACATCAGCTGGCGGATGTGATCCAGCTGGTCGACGCCCACGAAGTTCCGCGCGAACGGCTTGTCCATTGCCGCACGCATGTCCTCGACACCGGGCAGGTTCAGGGCCTCCATGCGCTCGGCGATGGCGTCGGTGGAGCCCGTGATGCTGGTGGCCGAGAACTCGCCGGCGTCGATCGGCCGGGCCACGCCCGTGCCCGCGCCGCCCGGCAATGTGATCGGCGTCAGCAGCGCGCGCTCGATCTCCATGTCCAGCTCGCGCTCGGCCAGCTCGGCCTGCGCCTCGTCGATAGCCTCCTTCTCCTCCTTGAGGGCGATGGCCTGCTGGTTCTTCGCCTGCGGCGACACCGCGGTGTAGTACTTGTCGCGCGCCGCCTGCGCAGAGTCGAAGTCTGACTGCCGCGCGTAGCCCGATGACGCCGAAGCACTGCCGGCGATCAGACTGCCCATCGCGCGCGGGTCCATGCCCTGCTTGATGAGTGCATTGAACGCACGCATCTGAGACGCGCGACCCTCGGGCGTCATGATCCGCTCGCTGCGCGGCCGGACCAGGTCGTTGGCCTTACCCACGGCGCTCGCTTGGTCGTCGAAGTACGTCGCCTGGAAGAACTCGACGTACTCCTTGTACTTGGCCGCGTTGTTCGCATCGACCGACCCGTCCATGCCCTCGTACTTGTCGCGGATGGCGGCGATGCCGGGGATCTTGCTGATCGACTCTTCCGTGTATGGCGTCGTCGTATAGAGGCTGTCGTTGGAGATGCCCTCGATGAACTCCTCGACCGCCTTCTCCAGCTTGTCCTCTCGGATGGCCTTCGCCGCCTGCTGGCCGACAACGGCCATGCCCTGCGCGATGGCCTGCCCCTTGGCTGCGATGCCCGCCCCCTCGAGCTGGCCGGCGCGCTCGAGCGAGCGAGCGCCCTGCAGGACGCCGGCGATCTTGCTGACGTCGAACGATGGACTCCAGAAGTCGAACTCGGGCATCAGATGTAGGCTGCGCCGATCGCGCCGGCGGCGCCAAGAACGGCGCCAAACTTCGACCCGCTTGCCGCGGCCTCACCGGCGGCAACGGCGGCGTCCGCACTGAGCTGCGCACCCTTGAGGGCGGCGGCGGTGTTGACCTTGAACAGCTTCTCCTGGACACCGGTCTGGGCCAGCATGTTGGCAAACCCCTGCTGCGCGGCGAACTTGCGCTCGTCGATCGCTGCGGTGAGCTGAGACTTCTGCCCCAGCACCTGGGACAGAGTGTCGTAGCGCCCGGCGATGTTCTCGCGCTCGGCGAAGATCGGGTTGAGGTTGGCCGCGGCCGAGGCGCGGTTCCGGCCGCGCTCGTTCTGGCTCATCATGCCCATCACGCCTTGCGTCTGGCCCGCGAAGGCGCGGTTCTGCCCCGCCTCGGAGAGGAAGCCACCGTCCAGCTCGGCCGACTGCAGGAGCCGGGCGTAGATGCCCGGCGTGTTGAACTGAAAGTCTTCCGGGCCGACACCCTCGAGCCCCAGGTCTTCCCTGTACCCCATCTCCTTCTTCAGGCGCTTGTAGATCTTCTTGATCTCCCAGTCCCTGTTTAGGTGTATTACGCCAGCGCCACGGGGATTGTCGCGGTAGTACTCGTCCTCCGCCTGCTGCTTCAGCTCATCCCTGGTGAACTCGGGGTCACCAGGGCGTAGCGCCAGCGGGTCGATCTGGCCCTGCTGGATCACAGGCTGGCCGCCGTAGTCGAAGCCCGACAGGAACTCGCTCATTGAGACCATGGGTTCACCTGTTGTCCGTTACCGCCGCGCGCACCGTGACGTCGAGGAGCTCGAAGTCGATGTCGACGGCCGGCGTGACCGTCTTCATTACCGCCCGCACGGTGCGGAACTCCTTCACAATGTGGCTCACCAACACGTCCGACGCTGCTTTCTTCAGGTCGAGCGTAGCCTCTACTCCCTCAGCGACCGCCGCAAGGTCTCGGTGCATGGCCACCTTCAGTTGCCCCGAGGCTTTCGGGACGCGCGTCACGTTCAGCCAATAGCCCTCCTTCTGCAGGAAGGGCACGTCCCAGTCCATGTCCTTGGTCGACCAGCGCGAGAGGAGAGCCCCCACGCTCACCGTGGCTAAGATCGCGGGGGTGGGCACCTCCTGCTTCCCGTCGCCCTCGAGCAGGATCCTGAGGTCGGAGTTCTGATCCAGGTAGGCCGACATGATGTAGCCGAACTGCTCGACCCCGTCGGCGTCCAGCCAACGCAGCGGCGCACCGCGCGGACCCTCGAAGACGTTGTCGAAGACACCCTCGAAGACGCCGCCCACCCCGGCCTCGAGCGTCGGGTCACCCCACACGCTGGCGTTGGGGCCCATCATCACCGAGCGCGTGTCGCTGCGGTCCATCCAGACCAAGAAGCCCTCGCCCGTCCCGCCGACCAGGTCGTGCGGCCCACCGTCCTTGGACACGACGCTGCCCAGCGCCACGACGCGCGGGCCGGCGTACTTGCTGAAGCGGTGGCCGGCGATCACCGCGTTCACCGCCGCGTCACCGTCGAAGGGATGGTCGAATTCGATCGAGAAGCGGTCCTCGGCCAGGTGGTAGTCCCGGTCCTTGGCGGTGAAGATGTACTGGTCGCGCAGGCGGTTCACTGCGCCCGAGACGCGCGTGAGGTAGAGCGGGTCGATCGTGCTCTTGAAGTACGGGGCAATGCGCCGGCCGATGAACACCGGCTCCTCCGTGAGGCTGAAGAAGATGCCCGGCCCGCGGTCGGAGACGAAGTACAGCCGGCCCTCGAAGTCGACCACGCTCTGGTCCGAGACCGCCCCGTCGTTCTTGGACATCTGCTGTGTGACGAGCACGAGCCCCGACGCGCCCTGCTCGATCGACGCGCGGAAGATCGAGTTGCGCTTGAAGATCACCGCCTGGCCGGCGAACGATCGGATCGCGATCACGCCCACCTGGTCGCCCGTGTCCACCGGTGCCACCTGGCCAAGCGGAACCACCTCGGGACGGAACGGCACGCTGAAGGCCAGGCCGTCCAGCTGGCGCTCCCCGCCGAGGGAGATGTCGCCGTACCACATGGCCGACTGCGCCACGCCCACGTGCGCAGCGTCGGGCGGCGCCCCCTCGTTGAAGTCGAGCACCGCGGCGAAGGTCTGGAACAGCTCGTCGTCCAGCCTGATCGAGAACGAATCGGAGCGTGAGTCGACCTCGCCCACGAGGAAGAACTCCCCGCCGTCCGCCACGGTCATGAAGATCTGCAGCAGCGTCCTCTGCGGGTCGCTCGAGACGGGCAAGCCCGTGAGGGTGATCGTTAGATCGGCCGATGGATTCTCGATGTCCTCCTCGGCGGCGAACACCTCCAGCTCGGCGGACGGGAACGACTTCGCCAGGTTCTTGGGGTCGAGGAAGCGGGTGCGCACGCGCCGGATGCCGGTCGCCTGCTCCACGAGCTCGGAGAAGTTCAGGTCGTTGGCGCTGGTCGACGCCGTGGCGTTGGCCGTGATCTTGCGGTCCTTGTTGGGCTGGCTCGAGGACGCCACCGTGATCGGAGTGGCATAGGGACGGACGTCGACGGCAGTGCGGGCGAGCCCCGCGTCCACCGACAGCTGGCCGATGCTCGTGCCCGACCACGGGAAGTCCGAGATGCTGGACGGCTCCGCCTCCTGGTCGCCGAAGCGGTCGGTGCCGATCTCCGCCCCGGAGGCGAAGACGCTATGCGTGCTGACGTCGGCCTCCTCGAAGATGTCCGGCTCCTCGACGGCGTTGCCGTCGGCGTCGTTGGTGCCGGTGAACATGCCGTACTTGAAGCTGTGGATCACGCCGTCGAAGGGGCGCAACCCGTTGAGGGGGTTGGACGACAGTTGCGATCCGCCGATCTCGATGGGGTAGGTGTCGTCGTCGGGGTGCGCGGAGTCGTCGTAGCCGTCGGACTTCACCAGCGACACGTTGGGGCCGATCAAGATGTCCGTGCCCGGCGGGAAGTCCGCGGCCACGAAGCCGGGGACGTTGCCGTCCAGGTCGACCACCCTGACCTGGGTCACCGACTCCACCTCGACGATGCGGAACACCTTGCCGTTGAAGTTCACCGACCCACCCGAGGGCTGATTGGTGATCTGCAGCAGCATGCCCGTGTGGTCGAGCGTGATCCGGCCCTCGATGTTGGTGAGTCCGATGGAATCCGTGTCGACAAACGTCGCGGTCTCCTTCATCACGGGACCGGTGATGGTGTACGTGTCGTCCGCGGGCAGGGACGGGGTCACCACCGTGTCAGCCAGCACGAACGAAATGCACGCCCGCATGCTGGATGCGTTCACTTGCCAGTCGGCAACCGTGCCGCCGGGGTAGGGGATGGAAGCCTTGAGGTCGTAGCCCGTCCATCGGTCGTAGTTCGCCGGGTTGGTGAGGTCTTCCTTAGGCACGCGCCGCACCACAAGCATGTCTCGCGCGTTGACCTCCGTGGCGCTGATGTCGATCAGGAAGCTGCTGTTCGCCCAGTTGGACGCAGCGACCGCGGCCGCGCTGTTCCAGTGCGGCTCCGTCCCCGTGTTCAGCCCCTTGCGCGGATAGAACTTGCGGGCGTAGAGGTAGTAGTCGTAGCCGGGCTCGATGATGGCCTTGTCGGTGCGGACGAACTGCTCCTTCTTGAACACGCTGTCCCACCAGCCGAAGTACACGTAGCCGTCGCGAATCTCGATGAAGGGCCCGCCCGAGCGCAGCGAGTTGCGGCGCGAGTAGAGCGGGATGCGCCCGTCGACCGAGTTCATCTTGAACAGGCAGGCGAAGGCGAAGAACTTGTCCGGGCCCCAGTCCATATCGGGGTCGCCCAGCTGCCGGATGTAGCTCGTGCCGGGGATGCGGTAGTGGTACAGCAGCTCGTCGACCGAAGCGTCCCGCGTGTCCAGCTGCAGGATGCCGTCGTTCTCCACGTCACCCCCGATGTCGAACTCGTTCAGCTCGAACAGCGGCGTGCGCGTCAAGGCAAAGTCGGGCACCGACTGCGGAGCGAGCAGCCCCGCCGGCCGCACCTCCCCGTCCTCGATGATCGCCACCCGCCCACCGTTGGCCACGTAGATCTCGCGGCCGTAGTTGGCCATCGACACGGGCTCCTCGCTGGGGCCCATCTCGTGGTACAGGGAGATCAGGGGGTGCCCGTGGATCGCCGCGAACCGGCCCTGCTTGGTGTCCTCGACCAGGTGGCCGACACCCAGGTCCGTGCCATCCGCCAGCACGCGTGAGTACGTGGCCCAGCTGCCGCCCTCGTCCGCATAGCTGACGCCGTGCGGATTGAAGGGGGCCTCGTCGTCGAAGTTTGCCGTCTGCTCGACCTGGTGCACCAAGACGAACAGCCCCAGCCGGCCACCGAGACAGTGCATCCATCCCTGCGCCCGGTTGGGGAGCACGGCGTCGGCTTCGGGCGACGAAGTCACAAGGGCCTCGGACGCTCGAGCGCAGCCGAGGACAAGGTCGAAGTCGGACGTGGGGTCGACGTCGTTGGCGGCGATGGTCCAGTCCGGCAGCGTGAGTGTGTCCTCGATCTGGTAGGCGATGACCGAGACCGGCTTGCCGTTCACGAACAGGATCGGGAGCTGGTAGTTCGCACCCGTGCGCAGGAGGAACCAGCGGATGTGCACCCATTCGCCACGCGGCACGCGCGAGGCGCCCTTGGCGATGAACAGGCCGTGCTCGGGAACCACCGCGGTCGACACGCCCGTCGAGCCCAGGCAGAACTCGGGGCGCCCGTCGCGCAGCCGCAGCCACCACGAGATCCCGTGCCCCGTGGCGCCCGCGTCCTTGCCGGGGTCGGTGTCCTGCCGGCCGCACCAGGCGACGGTCTGGATCGGGAAGTAGTCGTCCAGCCAGACCCAGGCATCCCACATCAGCTCGCGGCTGGCGGCGGGGAAGGTGAAGCTCGACGCGTCGGCGAGGACGATGCGATCGTCCTGCAGTGGCATCGAGAACCCGGTCGCCGGATCGCGCCGCGCGCGCAGGTGGATCGACCTGTTGAGCCTGCTGTTGGGGCCAGTGAGGCGCCAGCGGTCGTCACCCTCGAAGATTGACCCCTGACCTGACACGAAAAGGGAGTCCTCGAGGGATCGGAGACCCAGGATTGCATTCTGGCGAGGACTCGCCAGACCCCGACCCCATGTCGGATACAGGTCACGCGAGCGCCCCACGGCCACCGGCGACAGTAGCGTGACGACCCAGTCGACTCCACCGGGGGCCACGTTCTTCCAGTACGGAGACGTGTCGATCGCATCGTCGACGACGCTGCCCCCGTAGCTGAGGGGCCGGCCCTTGCCCAGTGGCAACGGCTTGCGCGAGATGTCGTCCCCGAAGGCCGTGTAGCCGATCAGCCGGAACGTGCTGGCCGAAACCCCCACCTTGGACTCGCCCTCGTACGGGGTCGCCAGGGTCAGCGTCGTGGCCGTCACCCCCACGATGAAGTAGGCGCGCGGGTACGCCTTGGCGAGCTGCTCCTCCTGCGGGAGGACCGCGACCTCGTCCTGGATCCTGATGAAGCTGCCCAGGAGGTTGCGGAGGTCGAGCTCGGGGCGGCCCAGCGGGAAGTCCGTGTTGCCCCCGGCCTGCACCGTGGTCGACCCGCGCGTCACGGTCACGGCGTGATTCCCCGCACCGACGGATAGAAGGATGTCTTCCTCTTCCAGTTCACGCTCGGGGTAGGTGTGCCCGCCCTTCACCTTGCCGGTGCCCGTGGGCACGGCGGCGCCGGCGCCGGACGCAGCCAGGTCGCCGGGGGCCGTGCACCCGAACACCCGAACCGAGTCCACGAACACCTTGGCGCCCATCTCACACCAGGCGCGCTCGAAGGGGTCCACCCCGCCGCCGATGACGATCACGCTCCGCTCGAGGTCTCGAGCCCGCATGGTCTCGGCCTGGAACAGGGTGAACTCAGCGTTGGGGTTCTGCGCCGAGTTGAGCAGCGACTCGGAGGGCGACCAGGCCAGGTAGACCGTCACGGCATCGGGCGTCGAGCTGGGCTGCACGCCCACCTGCACCGTGATCGTCCGCCCCACCCAGTCCGAGTTCAGGTGGTAGCGGGGGAAGTTGTTCGAGCCCGTCCGATACCAGGAGTACATGCCGGTCTGTCCGGGCTGATCACGGTCGGGCGGCAGCAGGCCCACGCCCTCCTCGTCGGCTTCGAGCGGGAAACGCGCCTCGAAGCCCATGCCGTAGAAGAACGGCTCCGAGGCGGCCGTGGCGCTCGCAGGGTCGGCCGTGATGAACGGGATGTGCACGCGCTGGCCGAACTCCAGCAGCGGATGCAGCGGCACGCGCGTGCCCTCCCCGTAGTAGGGATCGCCCGTGACCGGCGTCACGAGGTCCGGCCGCTTCACCGACCAGGTCATGAGCGGCGCCGCGAACTTGGCCTCCCACAGCGTGTCCGTGACGCCCACACCGCCGGTCGGAGAGCCGACGACCTCGCGCTGCATGGCGTAGCTCGCACCGGTCAGCCTGAACTTTATCTGCACCGCAAAGCCGGCCGTGCGCTCCTGCTGCATGCGCCGCACCAGGCCCCGGAGCACCGGGTTCTCCGAGAAGTCGAGCTTGATGCGCTCGCCCTCGCCCGAGAGGTAGACCTGCTTCTCGCCCTCATTCCCGGCCTCGACCACGGGCATGGCGAACGGAGCGAACACGCCGTGATTCGCGGCGACCTTGTCACGACAGACGCCACCGCCACCGTCGGACAGCGGCCACCACCCGACCAGGTCCGCCGCGCCGGGCTCTGCGGTGTCGCCGAGGTCCGTCTCGTGCCACAGGCTGAACTCCGCGCTCTTGTCGGTGTAGCTGCGCGCCTTGTCGTAGATCCTGAAGTCGGAGACCATGGTCGCGCGCTGGTTCCAGCGGAAGCACCGCACCGTCACGCCGAAGGTGTTGTTGATCGTGTAGCTGCCGCTCGGCCCGAACGATGCAGCCACACCGTCGATCCAGTCCGTGCCCACCTCGGGCGTGATGCGGTAGCTGTAGGCTGGCGTGCCGTAGGCCTCCAGGTTCTCCATGGTCCCGATGGAGAGCATGAACCCGCCGGCGTTTTCGATGCTGACGCCGGCGGCGTCGGCCTGCAGCACAAGGCGGTAGCCTCGCAGCGCCTCGATGTTCACGCCGCCAACCTCGTCGGGGTCGAGCCCCTGCCAGGCTCTGTCGTGGATGCCCCACGGGTGTCGGCCCGAGCTGATGATGCCGTCCCAAACGGAGGTCTCGAGGCCCCAGTTGCTGGACAGTCCCGTGCCGAAGTCGACCATCCCCGCCATGGAGATCTCGATGTTCGTCTCGGAGGTCTTGTGCGCCGCACGCAGCTGGTACAGCACGATCTTGGTGTTGCCCGCACCGGGGGCCTGGTCGGGCTTCTGGTAGTCGGCCAGGTCCGTCACGGTCTGCAGCGACTGATCGGTAATCCTGAACCCACCGTTCTCCAGCGGAGCGGAGTCGATGCCGGCGTAGGTGTGGCCGGCTGCGGTCCACGGAAGGCAGCGATAGCCGAGGCCCAGGTGCATCTCCTCGCGCCCGGACCAACGGATCCCGTAGCGGCAGAAGTAGTCGAGGTTGTCGGCCGGGCCCTTGTAGCGGTAGATTGTCGCGGAGGCCGGCGCCGCCTGGTCGTAGCTGAATGACTGAATCGAACCGTCGTCCGTCTTCGCATGGATCTCCAGCTTCCCGTCCGAGTTCCACGCTGTGGTGGGAGTCGATCCCGTCCCGGCCGATCCCGTATCGACTGACAATCCAAGTTCTACGTGATACGTTCGACCAGGCTCAACGAATAGAGGCGCAACAACAGCTCGGTAAGCTAGGGTGCAGTGGTCACCTACTCCGGTCCCGTCCGTTGCCTCTGACAACGTACCGTCCGTGAGCAGGTAGCGCATGCCGCTCGGTCGCCAGGCCCCGAAGCCCGGCGCGTCCAGCCACATGAACACCAGCATGTAGTTGGACTCACGCGCCTGGTACAGCGTCGTCGCCACGCCCAACAGGTTGTCGCCGTTGAGCACGTCCAGGTCGAGCAGCGTGCCGGTGTTGACGATGCCCAGCGCCCAGCTCATGGGCGTCATGCCGTCGCCACCCTTCTGCGCGATGATCGTCACCTCGTCGAGAGCCAGGTCGGCGCCGAGCTCGGTGCGCAGGTTCGAGCCGGCCGCGTACGCACCGGTGGGGTTGGTCGGTGCGGCGAACAGGCGCTCGGTGTCCGGCAGCTTGAACGAGACCTTCAGGCCGAAGCTCTTGCCGCGCCGGGCAGCGAACACGCGCTGGGACTTGGGGTCGGTCTCGCTGCCGTGCCCGGCCACGGCGAAGTCCCCGCCGATGTCCTGGTCCTCCGCGTAAGGGATCGTGACGTGACCGTGTACCGGCGCCGACTTCTCATAGAGCACCGGCAGCCGGCCGTCCATGCTGGGCCGGCACAGAACGCCCGGCCGCGGCGCGACCTTGTTGCCGAACTTGATCGCCCCGCCCGCTGCGCGCACGGAGCCCCTGTCGAAGTCGACGTTCAGGCAGTCCGGCGTCTCACCGAGGCTCTGCAGGAACGGGTTCGTCTGTAGGTTGAGTCCCGCGGCGATCGGGACCAACCGGATCGGCACACCACTCATCCGAGGAACTCAACGCTCCAGTCCTTGTTCTCGTCGAAGCGGCCCTCCTGGTCGGGGCTGCCCATGAGGTCGGGCGACTGCTGCTGGCGCGGCCGCAGCGAGGAGAGGAAGGTCTGCAGGCCACCCGCGATCACGCTCTCGAGCATCCTGATGCCCTCGGTGTGGCGTGTCTTGTGGAACAGTGACCTGGCCACGCGCGCCGTAACGAACTCGAAGCTCGACTCGTCGACCGGCAGGTGCATCTCGTACGTGTCGCCCACCTGGGGCTTGGTCGGGAACTTCGGGAAGACGGTGCATTCCACGACCCAGGCCGGGGTCGCCAGGCTGGCGTCGTAGAACTGGACCTGGCTGGTGATCTGATGCACTGCGCCGCGCCGGTTGCTCGTCTCGGTCGACCCTGTGATCAGCTCGATCTCGGCCCCCACGTAGGAGTCCACCTCCCAGTCGAGCATGAACGGTTCCAGGGTCTCGCCGTCGATGCCAATCGCCGTAGGCGCAGAGGCGAAGCGGAACTGCTCCCTGGAGGGCGGCTCCGAGTCGATCGTTCCGTAGTGCAGGGGCGCCGGCAGCTTGTGGCACTCGAACTCCAGGTCGACGGGATTCTTGAACCCGTTGAGGTCGAACGAACGGTCACCCGAGACGAACCAGCCCTTGCCGGCGGAGCGCGGGTAGGAGATGCGCGGGACGAGCCTGCCGCGCTGGCCCGCGAACTTGTCCGTGATCTCGCGGATGCCCAGGATGCGATACCACCACGACGGAACCGTGTAGCGCCAAACGTCGTCCTTGAGACGGCGCACCCGGTCGTGGAAGTCCGCGGCCGCCGTGTCGAAGCGCAGGCTCGTGAACCCGTGGCTGTTCTCGGCGTCCGCCCGGTGCCGGTACAGGTAGCGATTGTGATGCGTGATCCAGCGGGTGATCTCGACGTCCGACCAGAACTCCACGTTCGGATCGTTGGTCTTTTCCCTGACCGCAGTGATGACGTCGCGAACCCTCATCCGCTTTCCTTCATCCTCTGCAGGGTGGACCAGATCTCCGTGAAGATCACACCCACCGACCCGATCACGATGGCAAAGACGATCTTCCGTCCCCACGCCGTGATCACTGCGTAGTTCTTTTCGAGCCGGTCAATGCGTTCCTCGTGGACTGCCACTGTCACCTCCAGGTTCGTCTTCTCCGTCACCGTGGCCTCCGTTTGATGCCGTGCAGGACCTTGCTGAACTCTTGTTGCACGGGCACGACGAGCTTGTTCCTGACAAGGTGACGAAGCCGGGAGTGTCCCTCACCACCAGGAGCGAACCACTGCTGAATGTGCTCATCGCAGAGCCGTTCGCGATCCTCCTGGTGCTGCTTCTGATCCTTGACAGAGTCCTGAATCCACGAGGTGCGGCCACCGTGCACCCCCGCGGCATCCATCTTCTGCAGGGCCACCGCGTCGATCTCGGATGGATCGCGCGGATGGCCCAGCATGTCCTTGATGATGTGAACGAAGTACTTCTCCCCGCGCTGGCTCGTACACCAGATCTGCCAGCACTCCGGGTGCGCGTTCATCTTCCTTGCCTGCAGACGGTTCCTGCACAGGAACAGCATCGGGTTCACCCGACGCTGAATCTCCCGCTCGAAGTTGCCCTGTCTGCGCATGGTGTGCGGCCGGGGGCCTCGCGACCCCCGGCCTGTTGTTCACGGCGTGAGGGAATCCTCGAGGATTGCCGCCAGCAGGACGTGCTTGTCGCGCACGTCCGTGCCCATCGTCTCCCGGCAGTACAGGGTCGCCTGGTAGGCGTCCTTGTCGTCGATCCGGTGGTAGATGGCGCCGTCCTTGTTCATCCACTGAGGATCGGACATCACGTAGATACGCAGGTCCGGCTCGTGGAGGAAGTAGATGCGGTTGTTGAGGCAGTCGCGGTCGGCGATCACCGGAACACCGTTGTAGTCCAGGGCTTTGTAGCCCCCGTCGTACTCGGTGGTCCCGACGAATTGCCGATCAGCCAGCAGGAGCATCGCGTAGGCGCGACTGACACCGAAGCTGGTGAGCAGCGCGGTCGGCGCGGCGTCACCCACTTCCATGGCGGTCGTGAACGCGTTGTCCATGAGAGCCAGAGAGACCGCGCGATCGTTCGCGGCGGTCTGAACGGTGGACCGGTGCCACTCGTTCGCCGCAGCGGTCGCGTCGATGTTCTGCAGGTTCCCGTTGTTGGGGTTGCCGTCGTCAACGATCCCGGCGATACCCATGGGCTCGACGTTGTAGGCCGAGTCGAGCACGCTGACGCCAGCGTCGTCGTTGGAGACCTGGACCAGCCAGTACTCCTGGTTGGCCTCTCCGGTCACCACCGCCGGGTCGAGAGTGATGGACTCCGCCCCTTCGGTTCGGTCCACCGCCGTGATGACCGAGGTCGGCACGGTCGAGGCGATGGCCCCGGTGTCAGTCCGAATCAGCGCCACCCGCTGACCGACCCGAAGGTACTTCGTCAGCTTCAGCTGCGGACACTGGTTCTCGGTCGATTCCGGCCAGGCATCGACGAGTTCCAGCGCGTCGTCGGTGTCACCCTCGATGAAGGTGACCCCGCCGCCGGCGTTGGACTGCAAGTCGTAATGGATCTGGCCGATGATGCCCGAGCCCTCGAGGTGGTAGGCGCGCTGCTTGTACCGACTCATGTCGATGGCAAGGCCCTTCACCTCGGACTCGATCGCCTTCAGCCAGGAGGCCATCTGCGTGTTGGAAGCGTCCGCCGTGATCCCGTCGAACTTGACCCGACCGTACACGTGCCGCACCGGGAACCTGTACTGGTTGTAGTCCTGTTGACCGGGGTCGGGGAGGTCGCCGCCGGCGCCGATTGCGTTCACGCCGATGTTCCGACCGATGTGGATCGGGAACACGACGTTCTTGCCTTCCACGCGCTCGCGGTCCCGAGGGAGCCGCTCGAGGAGCGTGTTCGGCGTGATGACCGTGTCTGCCACTGCCGGCAGGAACAGGTCGTTGAGAATGTAGTCGTAAAAGGCGTCACCGGCGAGGAACTCAACGCCGTGGCCTGATTCTGAGACAGCCATGTATGACTAGCTCCCTTGTTGTCACTCAGTCGACGGGTAGCCCGAAGGCACGCGCGGCTTCCTTGGTCAGCTTCAAGAGGTTCCCGTCCTGCAAGTCCTTCTTGGTCGGCGGGGTCTTCATGCTGAGTTCCGGCGTCCAGCGTGCGGGCTTCTCGACCCTGAGCTGTTTGCGATCGTTGGCCTTTTCGATTCGGATGGTCTGCTCGGCCTGGATCAGATCCTGAAACTCACTGGCGACCGACGCCGTGACAGCCGCAAGGCTGGAGCGCGGATCGGCCTTCATGATGTTCTTGATCCTGTCCTGAGCGAGCGGAGCAACCTTGTCACTCTTGAGCCACGGGTATGAGTTCGCCTCGGACTCGATCGCGCTCCTGGCCAGGTTCTCAGCTTCGAGATCGGACCTGGACTGGTTGGCGTCTACGAGCTCGGCGATCTTGCTGTGGAGAGATTGCAGCTCCTGCGTGACTTCAGGAGGCAGGGCGCCCGTCGAACGGGGGGTTCCGAGCAAGTCGGCGTCGGGATCGTCGGTATCCGCGCTCGCCGCGACCTGCGGGTTGAGCACGGAATCGGGATTCCTAATCGCGGCCTGCACGGCCCTGGCCGTGGTCGGGTGCGCCTCCATGTAGTCGCGGTATGCCTGGTACTCTCGGTATCTTGCGCCGTCACCCTCGAGAGCTGCGCGCTCGGCTTGAAGCTGCTTCGCTGTGCTCTCCTGGTTCAGGCCTTGCTGGGCCCACGTCACCACCTTGTCGAGCGGGACCATCTGCTTTTTCCCGCGGACCTTGATCTCGACCTCGGCAGGGGGCGTTGTCTTCTTCGTGTCCGTTTGGCTGGCATCGCCAGCTACTTGAGTGTCTTCGGGCATGGGTCAGCTACTCCTCGGCTCGTCAGGCAACGCCCGCGTCAGCCGTTTGGGGTTCGTCTGCCGAACGGCCACATAGCCGCTCGAATTCTGACTTGGAGATCTCCTCGATCATCCGCGGGTAGGGGCGGATGGAGAGGACATCTCCCTGTTCGGTGGAGTGGTGCAGGATCTTCAGCTTGACCTTCGCGCCCTTGAACGCGTAGCAGCACTGGCACCAGACCGTCTTCGACGGCCACATGATTCCGCGCGGCTTGTAGGACGTCGACCAGTCGTTCTCGCCGAGGGGCCCCTGGCGCTTGAACATCCAGATCCCCGGCCCGCTGCACCGCTGGCAGCGGACGTACCACATCGAGTCCTCGAACCGCTTCTTGCGCTCTTCCGTGGTCTCGAGGCGCATCTCCTGGACCATGGTCACCGCGGCCTGCGCCGCGTCGACACGCGACTGCTGTCCGATTTCGTGAACCGGGATCAGGTGCGCGGTGAGATTGGCCACGGCCCGCTGGAACTCGGGCAGCATCTTGCCGTCGGCCTGCACCCGCACCCCCGAGGAGCCCGGAGGCTTGGACTGGGCGCGCTGCGCAACGGCGACGTCCTCGCGCGCGTGCTTCTCGCGGCGTGCCTCTGCCCCGGCCTCGGCCAGGCGCATGGCCTCCTGAGCCATCTCCGTCAACGGCTCGACTTTCGTGTCGTCGTATTCGATCTCGCTGTCTTTCATCGTCACCCTCGCATCGCGGGTTGAGAGGCCACGCCCTTCTCGGCGGGCGCACCCTGCATCTGCTGTTGAGCCTGCAACTGCTGCATGACCTGCTCGGCCATGCGATTCTTGAAGTCCTGCCAGCGCACAAAGATCTTGGCCTTCGCCTCCTCGGAGAGCCCCTCGAACTGCGGACCGTTCATGAAGTGCTCGAGGACGGGCAGGCGCGCTTCAGGATCGTGGAAGGGTCGCGGCTTCTCGATGTAGGCGGGGTCCGAGATCAGCCGGTGCATGATCCGGTGCTCGTCCTCACGCTGGCGCGTGGACACGTCGAGGATCTCCTGGTCGGTGTGGAAGCGCATGGCCGACATGAACAGCGCACGGTCGGCGGGGTTGCCGGCCGGGTCGAGCCCCTTGGCTGCAATCGCGTCCATCACCGTCTGCTTGTAGGCCTCGCGCGACTCCAGCGGCGTCGGCTCGGCGCGCAGCTTGAGCTCGTAGTGTCCGCGCAGGTCGGCGCCCACGAACTTGGTGACCTCCACTCCGCCCGACCCCAGGATCTGCGCCACGCGCGGGCGATCGTAGTGCAGCCCGCCCAGCTGCAGGCACATCGTGCCCGCCTCCTCGATCGACTCCAGCAGGGCGTGACCGATCGGCGTGAGCATCGCGTTGTTGTCGGCCTGGACCATCTGGATCGCAGCGCCCGAGCGGATGCCCGCCGGCATGGCATTCTTCGCCGGCGAGGCCTGTGCCGAGATCTCGTCCATCTCGTCCGAGGCGATCTTCGCGTTCTCCGCGATGTACGGCGGCAGGTTGGGCACGGTTCCGAACGTCGGCGCGATGCTGTGCGTGCTGTCGTACTCGTAGATCTGGCCGGGGACCGAGGTCAGGTTGATGGCCTTCACCGCGGAGTTCTTCGGCAGCCACACAGGAGCGTGGCCGTACGTCTTCTGCCACTCGATCGAGTGCGACCTGGCGCGGTTGTACGCCTTCTGGCTCGGGCGCAGCTGCTCGACGAGCGACAGCGCAGTGAAGCGCCCCTCGACCGGGAACCAGTCGATCTTGACGAACGGCAACGGGTTGCCCGAGGCGGCGTAGGGGTTGCCGCCGTTTTTGATCACCGTGTTCCCCGCCGACATGATGAAGCGGCCCTTCATGTCGTTCCGCGGCGCCGGCCGCTCCCAGAACTGGATGACACGCGACCTCGAGCCCATCTGGCTCTTCGCGAATGTGCCGAGGCCGTTGTAGCCCTGCAGCCCGCTGGCCAGGCTGGCGATGTTCTCCTCGTACAGCGCGGCGCCACGCTCGTAGCTGTCGCCCTGGAACCCGAGGTCGCCGAACCGGTCGATCAGGTCTTCGATCGGCACGTAGCCCACCACGGCCATCCACATGCAGTCGGGGACGCCGCCGGCACGCGCGTTCGGATCCCAGTACACGCTGAAGGCCGACGGCACACTGATGTCCACCTCGCCGGGATACTCGTCGACGTACCAGCCGTTCTTTTCGTACTCCTGCCGCACCTCAGGGTAGAACTCCGGTTCGAGGTCGCTGTCCTTGCCGTTCTTCGTGTAGAGCCGGTTGGGTGTTCCGATCTGGTCGTCGAACGTGATCTGCAGCCAGCCCGTGCCGCACAGGGCGGCCTCGAGCACGGCGCGCCGCAGCTTGGCGCGGAACTTCGTCACCTGCTTCTGGTACTGCCAGACCTTGAGCGCCGTGTCCGCGGCCAGTATGTCCTGGAAGTCCCCCGACTTGGGCGCAACGACGAAATCCGCGTTGGTCTGCAGGATCTTCGCCAGGGCCTTCATCACCTTGGGCAGGATCTTGTTGGCCTGGAACAGCTCCCTGTTCATTCCGCGACGGCGCGGGATGCGCAGCCGGCCATCGTCGAGCACGATGTACTGGGCGCCCATGAAGTACGCCTTGTTGACGAACCACAGCCGCTCCAGCGCGCGCCGCTCGGGGGAGTCGCCCGTGAGGTCGACGTAGTGGTCGACGTACTGCCGGGCCTCGTGGTCGTTGAAGGTTCCCCGCAGCTTGACCATTACGCGTAGTCGATCTCCTCTTCAGCCGGCGGGCTGACGAGGTCGTGGTCAATGTCCGGTGGCCGCAACGTCTTCATGTTCGCCACCTGCTGGGCGGCCACAGGATTCTTCATCGCGACGAGGCAGGCCGTCAAGTCATCGAGCGTTGCCAGCAGGCGCTGCTCCCCCGCAACGCGCTGTTTGCCATGAAGCAAAAAGTACTTGCAGATGACCCACAGGGTAAGCCAGGGCATCAATTCGCCCATCAGTGCGATCACGAACTGCTCGATCGAATTCACAGGAAGTCCTCGTCCTTGTCCCCTTCGGAATCCGCTACTTCGTCCTCAAAGTCGCGCCAGTGTCGTTCGGTCGCGGTCTTCGGTTCGGGTGGCGGTGTGTCTGGGATGCCTCGAAGCAGCACGTCCTTCTGCGCCATGACGGTGACGCAGTAGGCCTCGAGCAGGTCGTCGTGGCGACCTGACGGCGCGCCGTAGGTGAGGTCTTCCTTGACCTCGTACTCCATCATCTCGACCAGGAGCTCCTCGGAGTTGATCTCGGGCGGCTCCTCCAGACCAATCAGGTAGCGCACCTCATTCACCATGAGGTACTTGGTCTGCTTGTTCGTGTCCCACCCGAACTTGGGCACCGTGCGCTTGCCCACGATGCCGTAGACGGGACGCCGGCCGATGCTCGGGTAGCGGCGCTCGACCGCGCGCTGCATCGTGGCCGCACCGGGGCCGTCGACATCGGGCAGGAAGTACGCGTCGTTGTAGTGGTAGCCGACACAGCAGGCCGCGTCAGCCAGCTCGCTGGGCGTGACGCGCGCGTGGAACTGCGCGCACTGCGCGAGCGACTCCTTCTCCAGCACGTGGAAGGCCGCGAAGTCACCGACCTGTCCGCCCTCGGAGCTGTCACTGGCGATGATGTACGTGCCGTGCGGCTCGGGGTGGTGCCAGACCTTGAACGACCCCCGCTGAGCCGCGGACAGGCGGTACTCCAGGCGGTCGTCCACGAAGTCGCCGACCAACACGTCGCCGCGCCAGATGGGATCCCTGGCCTTGGACCTGGCGCGCTGCACGTGGCGCGAGCTGAACACTGGCCGGCCTGACGACAGCCAGGCGATCTCGGGCGTCGAGGGGAACTCCTGATTGAACAGGTCGATGTCGTTGAAGAAGTTGTTCCTGATGTGGAACCGGCGCCACTTCAGCTGGCCGAGGTTCAGGCTGAACTTGCTGATGAGGAACTGCTCCTCGTCGTCGAGGTTCCCCATGATCTTCTCGACGTCGCCCTCCCTCGGCTCGAGATAGTAGTCGAACTCCCAGTCGGAGAACCACGGGAAGAAGAACGCGTAGTAGTCGTTGTTGCCGTTGCGCGCGTCCCACCAGAAGTCGTGCCACCAGTTGCCTGTGCCATTGGCCGTGCCCTCGTACGACAGCACCGTGCGCGGCGAGTTGGGCACCGACTGATTGACGGACGCGACCTTGCGCTCGGGGTTGTCCCACGTACCTGGCTCGGTCGCATGCAGGAACGAGTACGTGCGGCCGCGGCAGGGGTTCTCGGACTTCGCCGTCGCAATGTCGATCCAGCCGTTGATCGGGCTGTCGAAATACAGCTGCTGCCTGTTCTCGTACTTCGTCGGCAGGCGGAACGGCAGGTGGTCCCTGATCGTCTTGCCGGTCTCGAGCAGCGTCTTGCCCAGCGCCTCTTCGTCGGCGAGCAGGCACGCGCGCACGTTCTCGTTGCGCGTCACCTCCTCGATCATGTACGCGAGCCAGAGCGTGGAGATGCCCCACTGCCTGGCCTTGAGCGTGGCGCCGCGGAACGGCAGGCCGGCGTGCTCGAACTTGCGGCGGATGACGTCGATGAACCGCTGCGGCCGGTTCATGATCAGCGGCACGATCTTCCGCCCAGCCTCCCGCTTCTGGGGAATGCGGACGAACGTCTCGATGAACGCCCGACGCCGCGGGAACGCGCGGTGCCCGCAGAGCCACTTGTAGAGCTGCATCTCCCGGTTGGGGCCGGGTTGCGTGCTCTGCAGGATGCGCTCCCGAACGAGGACGCGCTCAGTCCTTGTGAGCGCCTTCGGCACGCTGGACCATTGCTCGCAGTTCGGCTAGGGATGGCATCAGGGCCGCCGGCTCCATGCCGTAGGCGTGCGCGGTGCGCAGCACCGTCGACAGCATCGGGTTGAGCCGGCTGCCGTTGATGAGGCGCGAGATGGTGGAAGTCTGCACCTTGATCCGCTGGCCCATGTCCTGACGCGTGACCCCCGTGTCGAGGATCTGACGCAGGCTGGCGCCGAAGTAGGCAGTGGCGCTCTCGAAGGGGTCGAGGTCAGGCACTGGACACCGCCATTTGAACCGGCTCTTCGCTCCACGGTTTATCGCACCGGGTACACCGCGCTTCGTTCATGTGAAGCATGCGTTTCCCGGAAGAGTCCTCTATGTCTGGACCATCCCACGTGTGCTCGACGCCAGCGATCTGGCATTCGCTAAATCGCAGATCGCGCAGCAGGAGGTCGTCATGGCGCATGACGACGAATCCCGCCACCTCCTCGATCTCCTCCGAGACGTTCAGCCCGGCGAAGGGGCTGAACCACACGTGGTCTCCGACCTGGACCTCGATGGCGCCGATCGTGCCGTCCTCGAGCACACGGCCGGGGCCGACGGCGATCACCGTGCCCTTCTTGGGCTTGGACTGCGCCTCCCCAGGCAGCTCGATGTTCCCGATCTTGGTCACCTTGGGATCCCGGCGCACCAGGATCCGGTCGGACATGGGGATGGGGAGGAGTTCGCGGGGCTTGGATTCGTTCTCCATGGCGAGGCCATAGAGGATTGCCTTGCCCCGTGGCAAGCCCCTGCCTACGCCGGCGCGGAATTATGGGCGGCCGCGTACGCCGCAGGGCCCACCCTGCGGTACTCCGCCAGGAGCTCCGTGAGCAGGGGCGGCTTCCCGTCGGAATCGTCCGTGGGCGCCGCGTAGGACGTGTATCGGCCGCCGTGGGAGAAGGGCTTCCTCCTCGCCGAGGGCTTCTCGACCGGTGGGCACTCACCCTCGAGCATGACCTGAAACAGCCACCCGGAGGGGTTTCGCTTGTCCTTGGAGGTGTTCACGGTTCTCTGCACCCAGGCCCTGACGGGCGTCTCGCCGCGAAGGAGCACCTGTTTCACCAGATTCGCGGTCAGCTGTTCGCCGCTGAACATGCTCAGGCCCCTGGGGATCAGGCTCTTCCTGAAGATCTCTTCGGCGATGTCCTCTGGCTCTTGGCCATGGACAGTTTGGAAACTTGGGGCGGGTACGTTACAAGAATCCTGGCTCTCGGTTTTCATGGACGAGATCCTGCCCTCCCTGTGGGGCATCGTCAACCGCCCGGCACCCCAACCCCGCCGGGCGGTTGCGTGTCAGCTCTGGCCGCCAGTTCGATCCCGTTGCGGGCCGTCGCGGCCTCCTCCAGCATCTCCTCGATGGCGTCGTCCGACATGCTCACATGGGCCCTCTCCGCGTTCTTGAGCATGCCCTTCATCTCCGCGAGGGCTTTCCACGAGGCGAGCTGAACCGCGGGGCGGCGCTTGTCGAGCGCCAGGGCGTGCAGCCCGGCAACGACGTCGTCCTCGCTGATGTCCTCCAGCTTGAGCTTGCCTGATGCGATGTCAGCCATGATCTGATCCAGGTTCTTGTCGTGCTCGAGGACGGCGGCCTTCCAACGAGCGGTCATCTCGGGGTCTCGCTTGACGCTGGGGGATCCATTCCTCTGCGGCCACAGCTTACGCCGGCGGCGGTCGATCTCGCAGCCATCGTACAGGCCGCCGGTGATCATGTACGCGGCCTCGTGGTCGTCGTCGGGCAGCTCGGCCGCCGTGCGCGGTGGACTCCATGCCGTGCTCATGCCGCGTGCGCCCTTCTGCGCCCGGTGGCCGGCGGCTTGTCGGCAAGGAACACCATGTTCCCACACTTCACCGCGGTATTCGTCGTCGTCGGCGTGTAGGTGAACCCCGTGGCGTCGATCGAATCGAGCACCGGATCTGCGATGCCGATGTTGCCGGTCTCCGTCGTGACCCGCACCCAATCCCCGTCGTACCGCTGCTCGCCGCTGGAGTTGTTCGAGTTGTCGTCCGCCCACCACGCCTGCTGATGCGAGGTGATCCCGTCGTCGGTCATCACGAACACACCAGGAGCGTTGGTGTTGCCGACGCGGTTTGCATCGCGGTTCGTGTTAGGAAGGAATCCCATCGTGCCGAACATCAGCTCGAACGCGAAGCCAACGAACGTGGTCGACTTCGAGCCGGTGTTGAAGTCGGCGGCCCAGTCCTCGAGGTGGATGTCGACGTTGCCCCCCCACGACAGCGCGACGTAGCCCATGATCTGCTTGCCGCTCTGGTCCCTGGTCGTAATCACGAACTCCTGATTGGCGAAGGACGTGACCTCCAGGTTGGGGTACAGGGCCGGCCCCGGCGAGGGGTTGCGAACCACGTAGGGCTGCGCCGCGCCAACCGACGAGATGTACTGTGCGCAGTCCTGCTTGGTAGCGTTGTTTTCGCGGCCCCAAGCCTGCGTGACCTGTCGCTCGGTCCCATCGTTATGGCAGAACCCGATCGAGAAGATGGCCTCGCTAGCGTACGTGTTGTCCCAGGTGTCCCCCCCGTTCGCGCCACAGATCAGCAGCTCGGGCTCGATCCCCGAGAAGGCTGCGCCGAGTGACACCGTGGTCGCAGTGTCCTCGCCCGCGCTGGCGGTCGTCGTGCCCACCTCGACGATGAGATCGCCTCCCTTCATGAACAGGTAGGTCATCCTCCAAGCCGAGCCGGGCGCGGAGCCGCCATTCCAGTCGATGCGAATTCCGTCCGTGATGCCTGCCCCGAAGACGGCGAAGTCGGACACGACTGGGGCGGAGGGATCGGCCAGCGTTGCGAGCTGGATCAGGCGCGCAACGCAGCCGTTCTTGCTGGTAGCCATGACGGCGAGCCCGCCGCCCTCGTTCTGGATCCCCATGCACCATTCGTTGGTGAGGTCGGTGTGCCCCCAGGAGAAGTTCTCGTTGACCGTATCTGCCCCGTCCGAGGTCGTGGCGGTGACGAAGACCATCACGTAGTCGGGCGTCCCGAAGCCTGAGATCGTGAGGTCCTGGGTCGTGGCCCCCGTGTCGGCGTTGGCCTTCCCGACTGCGAAGGTGTTCACCACGTCAGTCCTCGGTGTAGTAGACCTTGATGAGCACCGATTGAACGCCGCCAGAGACGGTGCCCAGCTCGACGAACATGACCCGGTCGGCGGGGACGGACGCGTTCGAGATGGTGGTCTCCGAGGTGACGGAGGTGAGCGGCGTGATCTGGTCGATCAGGGTGCCGCCCGCAGCGATGACCGAGGTGTGCTGCCGCACGTTGACGACCACGCTTGTGCCGTCGTCGCAGATGCCCTGGATCTCGGTGACGGTGATCGCCTTGTTGGTGATGTCGAACCCGAAGAGGTCGCCAGAGACCGGGTCCTCGAGCACGAAGCGGACCTCTTCCTCTTTGGCGTACCACTCGGGGAGCGTGCCCGCGCCGTTGGTGCGGAAGTGCTGGTGCGCCGAGCCGATCGCCAACTTGCCCAGCTGGTTGGCCGTCGTGGCGTGCAGCAGGTCGCCCTGCGCATAGGTCGTCTGGTCGGTGCCGCCGCGCGTCTCTCCCAGGGTGCCGGTGGTGGCGGAGATGGCGATCGTGCCGCCGCCCCCGGAGTCAGAGTGGTCGTGCTGCGAACTCGCGAAGTCGGCGATGATGGGAGCGCCAATCGTGGGCTGGTTGGCGAGGACAACCCCGCCCCCGATGCCCGTCGTCCCATTGGACAGGTTCGCCGCCGACGCGTGACTGAGCACCGTCCCGTTGTAGGCGACGGCGCGCACGGCCGTGCCCGAGTTGGAGAGCGTCAGGTAGGCGGCTGTTCCCGCGCCGGTGCCCACGGCGAGCTGGTGGTCAACGATGCCGAAGATGCCATCACCGGCCAGGTCGTTGACCTCAGAGCTTGCGGGCAGGGCGGACACCAGGTACTTGCGCAGGAGGCCGCCGGCTGTCCAACCCAGGATGAAGTCCGCGCCAACCGGCGATATGGTTGAAACGTCCAGCTCGTCGGCGATCTGCGGCGCGGCGGCCCCGCCACTGATGTTCAGGAGGATGGAGTTCCCTTTGAAGTCCGCGAGCCCCGCCGTTGCCACGATCTCCCCACCGCCAACGGCATTGGCGTGGGAGTGCTGCGCAGTCGTAAACGAAACGATGACTGGGGTGACGATCGTGGGGCTCGTCGTGCGCACGGGGGCGCCCGAGCCGGTTGACCCGACGTACGCTACGGAGCCCGCGCCGTCGCCAACGATCATCTCGTCGAGAGCGATGCCAGCCACGCCGTCGTTCACGAGATCGTTGACCTCGCTGCCAGCCGGCAGGGCGGACACCAGGTACTTGCGCAAAAGGCCGGTAGCGGTCCAGCCCAGGATGAAGTCCCCGCCAACCGGCGATGCGGTCGCGATGTCCAACTCGTCGGCGATCTGCGGCAGGGCCGACCCGGCACCGTCGTTGAGGAGGATCGAATTGCCCTTGAACGCGACCAGCCCCGTGGTCGCCACGATCTGCCCGCCGCCCGCAGCGCCAGAGTGGTCGTGCGTCGCGGTCGCGAAGCTCGCGATGATCGGCGTTACGATCGTGGGCGAGGTGTCCATCACCACCACCGTCCCCGTCCCCGTCCTGGCCGTGACGTCCGACAGGCCAGCCAGGTCGGTCTGCACGAAGTCCGCGCCGTCGAACTCGAGCGCCAACCCCGTCGGCACCGTGCGGTAGGAGACCGCGCCCGGACCGGTTCCGACCGGCAGCTGGTCGTCCGCGATGCCAACGCAGCCGTCTGCCTGCAGCGCGTTGACCTCGCCGCCCGCGGGCAGGCTCGTCACCGTGTACTTGCGCAGGAGCCCTGCGGCTGTCCAGCCCAGGAGGAAGTCGGCGCCCGCGGGGGCCACCGTGGCGATGTCCGTCTCGTCCAGATCGTCCCCTGAGCCCGAGCCCAGCGCGTTCCGGCCAAACAGGCAGTTCTCCTTGACGGCCTGGAAGATCGTGAAGTTGACCGCGGTGGCCCCCAGGGTGCCGCCGCCCGCGCCTGTCGTGTGGTCGTGCAGGGCGCTGATGAACGAGCCGATGATCGGGTCGGTCAACGTCTTGCTGACGAGCGTTTGCACGCCGCCTGTGCCCACGACCACCCCGGTGACGCCGTGCGCGGCCGTTGCGCCGATGTGGGTGTCGATTGCGGCGTGGCTGTTCGACCCGATGTTCAGGATCGCCGTGTGGTCGATCGCGCCCACGAGGAAGTGCTCGGCCACCAGGGAGTTGAGGAGCAGGTCGTGGTCGATCGCGGCCTCGTGCTGGGTGACGCTGCCCTCCGAGATGCGCGAGTTGGCGAAGGAGCCGGCGTTGACCGCCGCTGCGTTCAGGCTCCCACCGGCTGCCGCCCCCTGATGGGTATGGGTGGCATTGAGGAACGAGCCGATGATCGGGAGCGTCAGCGTCTTGGCGCTCAGCGTCTGCGTGGCCGTGAGGCCCACGAGCTGCTCGATGATGGTGGCGGGGTCGTAGACCGCGGCGGTCATGTCGCCCGAGCCCGCCGGTGTCGCGAACTCGAGCGCGCTCTCGCCGACGTTGACGCGCACGAACTGCAGCCCGCTGCCACCGTAGCTGCCCGGCGTGTCGGTCAGCGCCGTGAACAGGGTGGCCCCTCCAGCGCCGCCGGCTTCCATGGCGAACGTGCCGTCGGCCTGGCGCGTGACGACGTGCCCGACCGTGATCACCGAGTCGTCGAAGTCCTGGTGCTGCCCGAGGCGGTGATCGGGGATCTCGTCGATCTCGAGGGCGGGCGCGGTGGCAAGGTCGATCGCCACCTGGGCCGGTGTCGAAAAGGTGATGTCGAGCGGCATCTCAGGGCTCCGTCACGCCCTTGACGAGGGTCCAGTCCCCCTGCGCAATCAGGTGCCGCTTGCCGGCGGCATCGTCAGCATGAATGTCCGTCACGCCCCGGTGCACGGCTCCGTCCTGAATGAGCGTCGTGTCGGTCGCAGAGATGTCGACGTCGAGCAGCCCGTTCGATGGGTCAGCCGTGATGACGTCGGGGACGACGACCACCGTGGAGATGGCTACCCCGTCCTCGTCGTCCGTGGCCTTCAGCTGGCACAGGAACCCGGTCCAGCCCGTGAAGTCCTTCGCAACCCCGCCTTCCGTCACGACCAGATCCAGGTGGAAGCTGACCTTGCCGCGAATCGAAAGCGCGATGTAGTTGCCCATGGCTCACCCGTAGTAGCGAATCACGTGAACGATCTGAGTGCCCGCGCCCTCCGAGAAGAGGTAGACCTTGGAGTCCCGCCCCACCCCTAGCGTGATGTACCCCTGTTCGAGGGAGAGCGGGATGCCGGCCGAGTCGTTGAGCCCGTCGGGGCTGATCCTGAGCGGGACCGTGTTGGCCTCGTCGTGCGCGATGGTGACCTGGTAGCAATCCTCGGGAACGGCAACGCCCTTGGCGTCGACGCCGCCCGAGAACGCGGCGATCGTGCCGAGGTTGTGGTTCTCGGAGACGAAGATCGCGTTGCCGGCCACGCCGGGGAACCTGGCGGTGAAGTCGACGTCGTCGTCGCCGCCCGATGGGGCCGCGCTGACCTCGGGGTGCGCGGCGGGGGTGTTCCTCCCGTACAGGGTGCCCTTGCCGGCGGCGAAGTTGATGGCCGCGACCAGGTTGTCGCCGGTGATCTCGGACGTGGCTCCGATCTTGACGTCGTGCGCCCCCCCGGTCAGCGCGTTCTGGTAGATGTACGTGATCTGGCCGAGGGTGATCGAGTCGCGGTTCTGCGGCTGCCCGGTCTGAACGAGGATCGTGGTCGCGAACACGTTCAGAAGCTGGGCGACCGCGGTGATCTCCTCGGTGTCGGTGCGCGGGCCCCAGGGCAAAGGGCCTTGATTGAGCAGGGCTGTGTTGAGGTCGAGCGGCATGGTCAGTCCTCGTAGAAGCGGAGCACGTTCACGTTCGTGGGTCCGGCCACGTCAGAGTGCAGCCAGATGGCGGGTTTGCCCCCGATGGGGATGGGGATCGAGTTGGGGAGTCGCGCGGGCTCCGAGCTGAGCGCGCGCCTGAGAAGGTAGCCCGAGCTAGTGTCCGTCTCGGACGGCGTGACGGCGATGTCCGCCCCGTCGTCCGTGACGACCACAAGGATCGACCTGGCACCTGCGAGGTCGATGAGCTGGGGCACACCGGACACGACCGCGTAGGAGACGTTGTCGGTCTTCTCTCCCCACCGCTCCACGGCCTAGTAGTGCGACCCGCCCGAGGAGTTGTGCTCACGCATCTTCGAGTCCTTCATGGTGTTCTTCAGGCCGCTCTCGGAATGGCGCACCGCGGTGTCCCGCGTGGGGTATGAATGAGACCCATAGGCTGCGCCAACGCCCATGGGTCCCGCGCCCGGCTTCGTGTTGTGCGAACCGTTGCCGGCCGTCGCGCCGCCGCTCGCGCCGTGTCGTGGACGCGCCCAGCTGGGGCCTGAGCCCATGGTGGCCTTGGAGCTGGACCGTTCGCGGTCGGCTCCGGTGTAGCCGGGCTTCTTGTAGCCCGAGTTCGGTGTGCCGACGCCGGGGAGCTTGTTCCCGCCGCTGGTCGTGTAGTCGTAGGGTTTCGCTTGCATGCTGCCCTCCGGGGCTTGGTGAGATCTCGCTTGGACGCTACGCTCGAACGTGGCATGGCCGCAAGGCACTGCTGGGAACCTCCAATCCCCGAGGCCCTGAGATCTCGTTTGCGCGAGGCTCGGGGCCTCTTTATGATGCCAGCTGGCAAACCCATTTCCCCGGAGCGGAGGCTCTCAGATGACGGAACAAACAGAAGCGGCAGACGCCGCGGCCGTGGCCGTGCGCACGACGGTGGCACAGCTCGACCAGGCGGTCCTAGCCTGCCAAGAAGAGGGCCTGACCTACGTCTCGGTGGGCGGCGAATACCGCCTGGCCAAACAGAACGAGGTCGGGCTGATCTACATCTCGCCGGCGATGAAGCTGCGCGAGCTCGTGATCTACGCGTCGGGCCGCTCGTCGGCTCCGCGCCCAAAGTCGAAGGCGGCCGCGCCGACGACGGCCGTACCTCCTTCATCGCCTGTGGACCAAGACGAGGAGGCACCCGCGTGAGCGACGAGTCCGCCGAGACGCAGATGAGTTCCGCGAGGGTCCGTCTCCGCGAGCGCGTGGACAACGACTTCGTCTACCACGCGCCGACCGAGGGCATGCCCGAGATCTACGCCGTAATCAGAGAGCATGGTCGCGTACTGGCGCGCGCCCTGATCAACACGGTCCCGGTCAGCCGGGAGCTATCGACAGCCCTGACGCGCCTCGACGAGGTCATCTTCTGGGCCAACGCCGCGCTCGCCCGCAACCCAAAGCCGAAGGAGGAGACGGAATGATCCCGTTCTCAACGCAACGATTCGCAGAGGAGTGGACGGCGAAGATCACGTCCGCGCTCAACCGCACCGACGTCAAGGCGGAGATCACGCCGGCCGCGAAGAAGTGGTCCATGCTCAGCATCATCGCCAACCTCGAGGCCAGCGTGGCAGTGCTCGTCAAGGTGGAGAGGGACGCGGCGATAGCGGAGGCCAAGAAGCGGAGGAAAGAGAAGGAGCCGGTCAAGCTGCCCGAGGTCACGCTGACCGAGGGCGACCTGCCCCCGGTGCTGCCTGGCTCGGTGAGCCCGGTGGACCCGGAGGTCGCGGGTCTTCCGCCCCTGGCCGGCGGATACGCCACCTTCCCCGAAGCGGCACCACCCCCCGCCGCTCCGAGGCAGTCCGCTCCGACGAGCGAACCTGACGCTGCTCCCGGCGGTGCGGCGCAGTGAACCTCTCGCGTAGGGGACTGCTGCAGGGCCTGGCATCGCTTGCGTTGCTGGGCCCTCTTTCCCTGCGCAGATCGCTGGCCGTCGAGGTTGCGCCGATGGCCCTCGAAGGCGGCTTCTACAGCCACATCCTGCAGGACCTGTTCCTGCCCGTAATCCGAGACACGTTCGTCAAGCCCAACGTGCTCTTCGAGCGCCTGGGCGAGGTCCACCAGGAGATCCTTGGCGAGAACCTCGTCTACCCCGTCCATGGCCCGAGGCAAGCCTCATAACACCAAGGGATGCCTGAACCCGGCGTGTCTTCGCCGCGTGTGGGGTTACACGTCGTCGTTCTGCTGCCGCGCGTGCTCGCGTTTCTTTAGAGCGATCAAGACCGGCAAGAGCCAGTCGGACTTGCCCGAAATCGTGCACACGGAGCTGTGCGACTCGCGCAACATCCCGAAGACGGTGACGCCCGAGGAGTTGCGCGCGATGTTGAAGGATACCCCCAAACGGAAACCCCGATGAGTATCTTCCGCCTCCGCCACCGCATGCAGGACGTCCCGCAGACGCACGGGCTGTGGCGCTCCCAGTGGATCAACCTCACCTGGCTCATCTTCTACGGCCCGCGCCTGCTCCTCTGGCGCCAGCTGTTCGCGATCGGCTTCCTCGACGCCGACGTCAACGCCGAGCTGAAGTTCCGCAGGTGGCCCGGCTACCTGCAGTGGCCTTCCGTCACCTGGCGCAACCGGCGCGCGCGCGGCACGAGCATCGGCGCGTTCAGACCATGGGACTTCTACCTGCTCTACGGGCTCGGCGGGCCCTTCAAGCGCCGCCTCATCGCGCGCGCCAAGAAGTCCGTCGGTCGCACCTACTGCGACCCCGAAAACAACGGAGACGACCGGCGATGAACCCAATCGAAAAGCCGATCCCCAACCTGGGCGAGATCATCGCGCGGCGCTACGACCACACGGCGACGGGCAAGCGTCCGCTCGAGATCTCAGTCATCGGCCGCAAGGTTCACCCGAAGACGGCGGCCGGGATCGCAATGGCGCTGATCGAGATGCGCCAGGCGGTGCAGCGCCACAGGCTGCGCTGCCGGCGCCTGGTGATGATCATGCGGCGCGATCGGGTGCGGCGGCGGCTGATCTACCTGATCGGTCGTCTCGCGGCATTCAATCACCTGCAGACGCTGATGAAGCCCGTGGACACCGAGCCTGCCTGCCCCTCACACCTTTGGTTCCTTCCATGAAACGCCACACCTTCGGCCTCTTCGACGCGAGCCTGATCGCGGGCTCCCTGATCCTCCTGCTTGTGCTCTCCGCTATTCACCAGGGTCGCATTGAGCGGCTGGAGACTGACCTGGAGATCCTGCGGGGTGGCAGCGGAGTCGGCGATGCGGCCCTGATCCAGCGCGTCAACATCCTGGAGAACGCGTTCGACCTGAGACTGGACTACCTGGAGGCGGGCGAGGTTCGCCCGAGCGCCCGATGAGCATCGTCGTCCACGAGCCGATCTGGAAGCTGCAGATTCACCTGCCCGGCGGAACCCTGGCGATCGTCCACGGGACCGAGGAGGAGCTGCGCCCGTGCTTCGAGGAGTGGGCCGCCGGCGGCGGCATCGGGATGCTGGCCATGGCGAGGCCGCGGCAAGTCGTCAAGGGCTGCACGGACTCCCCTGACCGCGCGCCGCTCGAGGTGGCCTTCACGGCGACGGAGGTGATCTCGATGTCCCTGCTCCTGGCCTATTGAGGTTCCGATGGCCGAACAGTTCCCTAACCCATTCCGGCGGCTCCTGAGCCTCGGCTTCCAGGAGGGCGTCGACGAGCGGCGTGAGCGTCTGTCGCGCCTGGACCGGCAGGCGACGTCCGAGCAGGCCGCGGCGGAGCTCCGGGTCCAGAAGGCCACGGACAAGATCGAAGCTGCGCACCGGCGCTGGAAGGCACGCAATGAGCAAAGATGAGTGGGAACTGATCGATCTCCTATTCCGGGCCCTGGACATGATGGCCGATCACGTGCTCCGGGAGGAGCACATCTCCAAGAGGCTGCGCAAGGAGGCCGAGGACGCCAAGCGCATGGTCTCCCACGTCTCGGCCCTCGCCAAGCTGAGCCAGGACATCGAGGCCGGATCCCTCACTGAGGAGCAGTTCGCGGAGTTCACGCGCGCTTGCCCGCGCCCAGGCGCCGGCCCGGTGGAGGAAGACCTGCACGGGAAGCTCCACGAGGACGATGACCCGCCAGATCGGCAGTCGACCATGCGCTAACGGCAGTGTGGCATGCCAAATCGTCATGGAAATAGGTCTTTGTATCGTGCATTCCCCAGCGCACCCTGAGGAAGGCGGCGGCGACCGATACTGGACAGATCGCCAACGCCAACTCCTGGAGCCCGAAGCAACGGCACCGACTGAGAGGACTCATTCACCTCCCAGCGGTGCCGTTCTCATGCACGCATAGTAGTAGTTGCTCTTCGTCCCTCCGGGCCTCCCCGAGCCAGAGGCGAGAGAACTACTACTACTGGGCCCCCTGGCAAGGCCCTCCACTGCGACCGCGTGGACGCAGGCAATAGCCAGCTGGCAAGCCTCGCCCAGATCGCCTGTGAGCGTAGCGTCGAGTCGTCTCCCGCCGCGTGGCGCGCGCGACCCCCCCTGGCCACCCCGTGGGGGTGGGGCTGCAAGGGTGTGTCTGGTGGTGCAAGCCCCCTGCCCTAACTCCGGGCGCTGGCGGGGGATGCGTCCGGCGGCGATCGCTGCCGGGGCACCTTGACAACCCAATCGGAAGGCACGGCGATGCGCACGGATTACGGTCCGTATCCGCGGACGCGAGTGCCTGCCACACGGTGTCCGACATGGGTGAAGGGCGAGCGCGCGAAGCGTGCCGCCACTCATCACCGGTCGGATATGCGATACGCTGAAGCGCAAGCTCGGCGGCAGGACAGCGATACATTGTACGCACTGCGGACAATGCTACGCGAGACTGCCCTCGGGATGACCGAAGCAATCGCACCCGAAGCGTTCTCATCGGCTATCGCTCGGATCTATTCCGAGTGCGGGCGAGCGAGCAAGGCTCCGAGTCGGCGGCAGGAAACCGGGTTCCGCGTCTGGCAATGACGGCAAGGGGCGCCCCTTCGGGGGCGCTCCCCGCCCACCCTTCGCACTCCGCGAAGGGCTTACCAGGAGACCGAAGCCATGACGACTGCCGAACTCAAAGCCAAGATCGAAGCCCTCGAAGGCAAGCTGGCGGTTGCTAACAAGCCGCGTGCCCTTTCGCTGAAGATCAGCGCGAAGGGTGGGCTCAGCCTATACGGGTTGCAACGCTTCCCGGTCACGCTCTACAAAGAGCAGTGGCTCAGGGTGGTGGAGCAAGCCGGCGCGATCAAGGCGTTCATTGCCGAGAACGACGCACTCCTTGCCACCAAGAACGGCTGACCATGAGTCAAGCCCAGACATGCCAGGCTTGCGGCGAGGAACACCACGCCCAGGCTGGCATAAGCACCCCCGATCCCAAGCGGTGGTGCTCTTACGAGTGTGCCGAGCAGGCACACGATGACCTGGCATGACCCCGAACCTGGAGGTTCCCGATGGACGATGACTCCGAGTGCGAAGAGAGGACCGAAGCCGATGGATGAAGAGTACGGGGACGAGGAGACCAACCCTCCCCCCTTCGACGCCGACGGCAACCTGCGCGTGCAGCTGGCCATCAAGCACGAGATCAGGATGGACCTGGTCAGGAGTTGAGCCGATGAAGGATCACACCGTTCGGCGGGTAGTCACGCGCATCGAGCGCGTGCCCGCTGAGGTGGCTGAGGACACAGCGCACTACGGCGAGAGCGTGCGAGCACCCGAACGGGTGGCGCAGGTCATGAGCTTCCTGCTCAACAGGGCACAAGAGGAGTTCTGGGTGCTGCTACTCGACTCGAAGCATCGGCTTCGGGCAACACAGCACGTCTCGACAGGTACGCTGATGTCTAGCCTCGTACACCCACGCGAGGTGTTCGCCCCTGCCATGGTACTGCGGGCAGCGGCGATCATCGTAGTTCACAACCACCCATCGGGTGAGAGTGAGCCAAGCAGCGAAGACCTGGCCGTCACTCGCCGACTGATCGAAGCCGGCAAGCTACTCGGCATCCCCCTCCTGGATCACGTGATCGTCGCCGAAGACGGTCACACCTCACTAAGGCATCAGATGGATGAGTTCTAACATGCTAAGCGACAGCGAGATCGAAGCACTCAAGGGCTGCACCTTCTGGAGTGGCCACACATGGGCCAACCCCGACGTGCCAGGCAGCTGGTGACCCGCCGGTATCATCCTCGAGTGTCGAGGATTCGTGTACTCCAGCGGGGATTGGGGTGGCAATTACACCACCCTGCCGACTGCCACTGCTGAGCAGTGCGACCAAGCACTGGATGACGTAGCCCACTACTACGGCTACGAAGTGGGCGAGTACCTCAAGCAGATGAACGAAACCAACCCTGACACACCACTGGAGGTGTACCAAACATGAAGCTGATGACGGAAGAGATTCGAGCGGCACTGCCCGCGCTCTACTCGACCGAGGACGTAGCGACCGAAGACAAGCGCATCATCGTCAAGTTCTTCGACCCTTGCGGGTCATGGACCTGGTATGCAATCGAAGGCGACACCGATGGTGATGACATCCGGTTCTTCGGCCTCGTTCACGGGCACGAGAAAGAATGGGGATACTTCATGCTCTCCGAACTGGAGAGTGTGAAGGGGCCGATGGGTATCGGCATCGAGCGTGACCTACACTTCAGCAACAAGAAGATCAGCGACATTCAATGAACCCGAACCACGATGATCAATCGTACCTCGATGAGCTTGACCTGCACCAGGACAAGCCCGATGTGCGCGTGACACGTGAGCCCGACGTGATCCTCAACAGGATCAATCAGTACGGGCACACGTGCCGACCTGACCCGGATGGGGTGTGCTACGACTGCCGCTTGGAATGCGGCAGGTGAGAGCATGATAGGGCGCCCCGAGGGGCGTACTGACTGGGAACAGACACTGCTGCCCAAAGAGTGGGCGACAGAACAGGAGACACCGGGGTGCCTCGCATCTTGGTGGCCAGTGGCCATGGCGTTCGTCATGGCAGGGATCGTGATCGTGATGCTCTGGTGACAGACACACCCACGGCAATAGGGCCGTGGTGTTTCGGAGCTACTGAATGAACTACCCGAAGACACAACTGCTCAAGGCAGCGGCGAAGGAAGACGGGCGATACGCGATGCACAACGTCCTGTTCGAGGACGGCAAGCTGATCGCCACCAACGGCAAGATCCTCGCGCTCTTGCCCGTCACCGAGGCCGACGACGACGTACCTGGCTTGATCCCACGCCAGGCCGTGGAGCTCGCCCACAGGGGCGGCACACCGGTGAAGGGATGCAGGATGGTGTCCGGCATAAACGGCAACGTGCGTGCCCAGAACAAGGACGGCAGCCTGGTCGACGTCACCAGACCCGACGAAGACGCAGAGTTCCCGAAGTGGCGGCAGGTGATGCCCGAGGTGAGCGAGAGCACGCACTTCAGCGTGATGTTCAACGTCTCACTGCTGCATGACCTGTGCCTGGCCATGGGAGCGACGACCATCAGGATGAAGATCTCGAAGGATCTGAAGGCGTACCCCAACAGCCCCATCCTGGTCACGCCGCTCACGAACATCGACTGCGAGAACGCGAGCAAGGACGCCATCGGCGTCCTCATGCCGATCACGTCCGACGAGTGAGAAGATGATAGGGCTGCATGGGCAGCCACACACAACCTGGAATGGAGGTTCCGAATGGGTCAGTACCATCTTGTCGTCAACCTCGACAAGAAGGAGTTCATCGACCCGCACCGACTAGGGTGCGGACTCAAGCTGTGGGAACAGCTGGCCAGTCACCCCGGAACGGGTGCGGCACTCATCCCACTGCTCGCCTGCCCGATACGTCGGGGAGGCGGAGATCTCGACGTGGAACAGAACTGGCACGGGCCAGAGCGCAAGTTCCCCGAGCACAACCTCACGCCCGGACCCATGCCCGAGGACTACGAGGTGATCGCCAAGATGGTCATCGGGCGCTGGGCAGGTGATCGACTCGCCATCGTCGGCGACTATGCCGATGACGAAGACCTCGACGCAGAGCACAAGGCCAGCACGATCTACAAGCGGTGCCGCGATCCGGTGCCTGACGAGGTTCTCGAGGGGCCACTCTTCAAGGACATCTCCACCTACGTGGCACGGGTCATCGAGCACGAACTCGGCGGCAAGTACACGGGCAAGGGGTGGGCCCAGTGGAAGGAGGACGACTCCAACTGATGGAAATCCTCACCGGCAACTTCAAGCTGGCGAAGGCGAGGAAGCAAGGCTGGCTCGCACGCGGCATCTCTCTCCTGCCCGGCAACAAGTCGGGCATCGAGCTGTGCCCCGATCGGGGAGCCTGCTTCGCGACGTGCATCGAGTCGAGCGGACACGGGACGATGCCCAACGTCACCCGCGCAAGGATGGAGCGGGCACGGTTCTTCGCGGACCACCAAGACGCCTTCATCACCCTGCTCCACATCGACATCGAGCGCCTCGTGCATTCGGCCAAGGCGCTCAAGCTGAGACCTGCATGCCGACTCAACGTCATCTCCGACATCGCGTGGGAGGTGGTCGCACCCGACCTCTTCACGTCATTCCCTGAGGTGCAGTTCTACGACTACACCAAGTCGCCCGAGAGGGCCCGTGCTCATCGCAGGGGCGATTTTACGCCCGGATACGACCTCACCTACAGCTGGAGCGAGAAGGCCTCACACCAGTTCGGCATGGCCCACCTCAATGGAGGTGGAAAGATTGCCATCGTCAGCCGGTACAGCCCGATCGAACGCTACGACCTGCCGAACTGGCTACGCCAGCTGAACAGCCAACGGTTCGTCGACGGTGACGAGCACGACCTCACCTTCCTCCACCCACCCGGCAGCGTGATCGTGCTGTCGGTCAAGGGCAAACTACGATCGAAGAGGACCAAGTTTGCATGACCCTCGCCATCATCATCGCCGCAGCCTGCGTGCTGCTTACCTGGCCACGAAAGGAAACCACCCATGAGCGCCACCGACTTCCCCCCCGGCTACAACGAAAGGCTCGTTGTCGCTCTCGAGTCCATCGCCGCCTCGCTCAAAGTAATGCCCGATGCAGGCGAGTGGCTCGAGAGCTGCGCCAACCGCATTGAGGTCAAGCTGGACGACCTCAACCTCATCGTCGACCGGGGGCTCAACTCCATCGAGATGACCATCACCAGGGCAAGGCAATCGTGAAGCCTGACGAGAAGCGCGCGCTCAGCGACTACAGCTGCGCCACGCGCAAGTTGACCGCACTGTTCAGGCGGCACCGACTGAACACCCAAGCCAAGGGGCTGGAACAGAGCCTCGTCGCCGCAAGGCAAACGGTCGAGGTCATACGAAAGCGAGAAGCCAAGTGACAAGCGAAGCACAGTACGTCGTCGAGCAGCTGACCAAGCTGATCGGCTTCACCATCCGGGAGGTCTGCATCGTCGGCGAGGGCCGTTACGGCTTTCCCGCTATGCGGGTGAGCCGTGGGTCACTCACCGAGAAGAAGGCGGCGTTCTGGATCGTCATCCAATCCGACGCCGAAGGCAACGGCCCAGGTTGGGCCAACATCGAGGAGGTGAAAGGTGGCTGAGCCTGAGAGTGAGCGCCCGCTCACGAAGAGCGAGATTCGGGCTGCGGAGCGGAAACAACTGCTCAAGGAGCTGATGGACAAGCAGTACCTGGGCGATGGCGCCTACATCCATCACGACGGCTGGCACGTGTGGATTACCACGTCGGACGGGACCACGGACACGAACCGGATTGCCCTCGAGCCCGCCGTGCTGACCGCATTCGAGGGCCAGCTGCAACGCATGAAGCTGCTGATGGCTTCGATTGAAAGGCTAGACGAGGCCGGCGCCGAGGGGGGTGAAGGGTGACTGAGTGGGCGAGCTAGTCGTCGACAACTTCGCCGGCGGCGGCGGTGCTTCCGTGGGCATCGAGGATGCTCTCGGGCGCACCGTCGACATCGCTGTGAATCATGATAGGGCTGCGATCAGGATGCACGAGGTCAATCACCCTGGGGCTCGGCACTACACCGAGGACATCTGGGACGTGGATCCGAACGAGGCCTGCAAGGGCAAGCGCGTGGGCCTGGCGTGGTTCTCACCCGACTGCAAGCACTTCAGCAAGGCCAAGGGCGGCGCGCCCAATCGCAGCGAGGCGGTGCGCGGCCTGGCATGGGTCGTCACCTACTGGGCCAGCCAGGTGAAGCCGCGGGTGATCATGCTGGAGAACGTCGAGGAGTTCGAGAACTGGGGCCCGCTCAACCCCGAGGGGCACCCGATCAGGGACAAGATGGGCGAGACGTTCAAGCAATGGATCGGACGGCTCGAAGAGCTGGGGTACAAGGTCGAGTGGCGCAGGCTGCTCGCAGCCGACTACGGGGCGCCCACTACGCGGCTCAGGCTGTTCCTGATCGCACGGTGCGACGGATTGCCCATCGTCTGGCCGGCGGCCACACACGCCCCTGAGACGTACCGACAAGCGCACGAGATCATCGACTGGTCCCTGCCGTGCCCCTCGATCTTCGGCCGCAAGCGGCCCCTGGTGAAGGCCACGATGGACCGCATTGCCAAGGGGCTCGAACGCTACGTCTTCGGGCAGACACAGACACCGTTCCTGGTACGCACCGGGCACGCGTGGAAGGACGGCACGGTTCCCGGTGGATGGCGAGGACAGACCCTCGACAAGCCCCTGGCCACCGTGTGCGCCACGAACGACAAGAACCTGGTCGTGCCGTTCATCGCTCGCCACTGGGGCGGGATGGTCGGCCGCGAGATCACGAGGCCGTGGCCGACGATCACGGCCAAGGGGTGCCAGGATCAGCTGCTGTCAGCGTTCCTCGTGAAGTACTTCGGCACGAGCACGGCGCAGCCCCTCAGCAAGCCCATCGGCACGCTGACCGGCAAGGCGCGCTACGGCCTCGTCACCATCGAAGGCCAGAACTACAAGCTGGTCGACATCGGCATGCGCATGCTGCAGCCACCCGAGCTGTACGCGGCGCAGGCATTTCCAAGCGACTACATCATCGACCCAGTGCTCGATGGCAAGCCGCTCACCAAGACGGCGCAGATACGCCTATGCGGGAATTCGGTGTGCCCTCCGGTTCCTCGCGAGATGGTCAGGGCGAACTACATCGAAACATGAAGAGCCTACACGTCAACGAGGTGGCCAACGGCTGGGTCATCGAAGAGTACGAGGGCGACACGATCGAGCAGGTGCGCGTCGTGCAGTCCGAGGTGAAGCTGCGACCGACCGAGGTCTCGGCCGCGCTCGACGACCTGGTCAACTGCGTCCGAAACATCATGTCAACATGGGAGGATCCCGACCGTGACGACCCACTCGCCCCCTGAAGATGATAGGGCCTTCACCAGGCCCATCGAGCCCGACGAGCACGAGAAGCCCGACCAGGTGGAGCCTGAGTCGGACCCGGTCCCTCGACAGCGAATCGACGACGAGGGCAACGTGTACGGCCCCGACGGGGCACGCATCGGCCAGACGATCGACGCTTACGCCGCCGACCCGCCCGAGCGGAAGGCCGCCTCGATCAGGTGGAAGCCGCCGGTTCCCGCGTTCCCCGCCGTCGACTGCGACGAGGAGCACGACGACCCGTTCTTCGCTGACCCGTACGAGGATCAGCATGACTAGCCCCAAGTGGGGAGATCGCTGGCTCTACATCCTGGGCATCCTGCTGCTCGTAACTGCTATGCTGGAAGGAAGGAGGTTCCGCAGATGGATGAACGATCAGATCTCGCCGGCTTTGGAGAGGTCGTCCGAGTCAGGTGGCACTACGCCACGTTCTCTGTCCGTACCGACTGGACGCGAGACGCCGAGTCGAAGCAACTGAGCGTCTTCAACTGGCAAGTCCTCGGTGCAACGTGGGAAGACCACGAGCGCGGCGGATACATCGAGCCGATGGTCCTCTGCGGGATCATGCGCTGGGTCGGAGGCGACAACATGCAGCGCAAAATCGTCGTGAGCCTCTCGGCCCACCTACACCACAAGAAGGAAGTATGACTGAACTGCTGATCAACACCCCCGACCTGATGACGATCGTCGACGCCGGCTACGAGGCCGACGCGGAAGAGGGGGCCAGGTTTCCCGTGCGCCTGTCGGCAATCGCCTCCTGCCCCCGGCGGCTGGCGTGCGAGCTGCGCGGCGCCGAGAAGCGCGCATTCTCGGCCAGGTCGCTACGCGTGTTCGAGCAAGGGCACCAGCGCGGCGCGGCGCTGATGACTGCGTTCAAGCGAGGCTGGGAGGACTGGATCACGAAGGTGACCACGATGCCCTCGTCGCGCTTCAAGCTCATGGACGAGCTGGAGGTGTGGATGCCGACGCGCATCGCCGGGGCAACCGCGCGGAAGATCGTGGAGAAGGCCCTGAAATGGGCCAACGACATGGACGGGGGCCTGCCCCTGGCACTGCAGGGCGAAGAGGACCGGCTCATGATCCGCGGTCGCTGCGACCTCGTGATCATGGACATCGAGACAGACGACTGCTGGATCATCGACTTCAAGACCAAGGCCTCCTGGGGCTTCAAGAAGCTCGATGAAGAGGGCAACGGCTTCGACTACGAGATGCAGCTGCTCGCCTACGGCCGCGCGCTACGCGACGAGGGCAAAGCGGTCAAGGGCATGTGGCTCTACTACGAGGACCACGACAAGCGCGGCCACAAGGTGCTGCCGGTGGACCCGGCAAGCAACGACCAGCTGAGCGAGGCCGTGAACGGCGTCGAGCGGATTCTGCGGGGCTGGGTGATCGGCGAATCCATCGAGAGTTCGCCGGCGATGTACGCCGTGGCCGGGAGGTTCGGCAAGAAGCAGCACGTCGGCGCTGTCGCAACGCTGCCGTGGCAGTGCAACTACTGCAGCGTGGGGCCCGAGGTCGGCAAGTGCGTCGAGAGCTTCAGGCTGGAAGACATTCGCAAGCCCGGCGCGGACGTTCCGCGCTGGGAGATCCTGGACCGAGACTGAGGAATCAAGGCATGAGCATGAATCTAGTTGTCCTGATGGGCAACCTCACCCGGCAGCCCGAGGTGAGATACACCCAGAACCAAACGGCCATCTGCAAGGGCGGGCTGGCCATCAACCGGAAGTACAAGAAGGGAGACACGTGGGTGGAGGGCGTGACGTTCGTGGACTTCACGATCTTCGGCGCGCGCGGCGAGGCCTTCGAGAAGTACCACAAGAAGGGCGACGTCGCCCTTCTCACCGGCGAGCTACGGCTCGACCAGTGGGAGGACAAGCAGTCGGGCGACAAGCGCAGCAAGCTGTACGTCGTCGTGAACGACTGGAACTTCGCCGGCGGCAAGAAGGAAGAGGGCGGCGGAGGTGGCAGTCGCCAGCAAGGCGGCGGCTCGATGTACGGACACGAGGACACTGTTGCCGCGGATCAGCGGCGTGACGCAGAGGATGGCTACCCCGCATGAGCTACCCGCACGAATGCAAGGAGGGCGAGCACGGCAAGCTGTGGAATGCCGTGTGCGCCACCGACCCCGATTCAACCACGCGCGTTGACGTCGGCCGCGGGTTCACCGCGATCGACGCCTACTCGCAGATCAAGGCCGCCACTGAGCTGTGGGGCCCCGTTGGTGACGGCTGGGGATGGACGATCAGGAACATCCTCCACTTCGGCGCGTTCCCCAACGACATCGTCATCGTCCACCTCAACCTGTGGTGGACGGCTGAGGTTCAAGGTCGCCTCGAACGTCACGACTACGACGTCACGGGCTGCGCCAAGGTGAGCATGGGCAAGAAGGACGCCGCGCGGGCGGATGACGATTGCTGCAAGAAGGCGCTCACCGATGCGATCACCAAGGGTCTCTCCTACCTCGGCTTCAACGCTGACGTGTTCTTCGGCGGCTTC
>SMVB01432507.1_pt1 | contig 47528 bp, 44 predicted proteins | sample 2456461 | NCBI WGS metagenome assembly SMVB01 (sample SAMN11095934, study PRJNA526329) | marine sediment metagenome | biome: Marine sediment; feature: Surficial sediment; material: Deep marine sediment; isolation source: Hadal surficial sediment | place: Pacific Ocean | collected 2014-05 | depth...
CTGCTTGCCTACCTGTTTCCCCGCGCTATTGATCCAGGGCTTGTACCCGAAAACTGGCTGACTGCCGCGGCCTGGTTGTTGATTGGCGCCACCTTACTTTCCATGCTGGATCGTTTGTGGACCCTGTTCAGTTTGAGGCCGGCGCCATGATCCTGGTTACCGGCGCCAATGGTCACCTGGGTAAAAAACTGATTGCCGCCCTGGCCGGCACAGCTGTTCGCGCACTGGTGCGCTCCGATACTGCCAGGCAGGATTTGCAGCGCTTTATTGATGCAGAAAACCTGCAGCAGGTCGAAATCGTACAGCTAGATTATCTGGACAGCACCGCTATGACAGCTGCCGCCGAGTCCTGCACCTACCTGGTACACCTGGTGGGCATTATCAAGGAGAGCCACCACAACAGCTTCCATATTGTCCACGAAGAGACCACCCGGGTATTACTGGCGGCCCTGCAACAAAGTGGTGTCCGCACTATCTGTTACCTGAGTCTGTTGGGAGCAGATGGCAGCTCCTCCAACCCCTGCCTGGCCTCCAGGGGTCGCGCTGAGCAACTACTACTGGCGGGTGATATTCCAGCGCTGGTGCTGCGGATACCCATGGTGCTGGGTACAGATGATTACGCCAGCAGGGCACTGTACGAGAAGGCCAACAGTAGTTTTGCTTTCACATTTCGGGGCGATAGCCTGGAACAACCCATTGCTGCCGATGACGTGGTAAATGCCATTACCGTGGATATTTCGCGCCCGGAAAATGATTGCAGGGAGCGCGGCGCAATAGTGACGCTGGCCGGCCCCGAGAGCCTGTCCAGAACAGCCTTGATCGAACGAGCTGCAGCAGCCCTTAACAAACGGGTAAGGGTTATCTCGCTGCCATTGCGCCTGGGCCTGGTTGTAGCCTGGCTGCTGGAAAAACTCAGTCACTCGCCACCGGTATCGCGCGCCATGCTGGGAGTACTGGATCACGACGACCAGGTCGACCCCCGCCCGGCCTGCGATCAACTGGGTATTAAGTTGACACCGCTTGACCGTATACTGGAAAAAACGCTGCAGGAGCCCTCATGAAATATCTACGTTACCTGGCTTACACGCTAGTCACCCTCATCGTGGCCATTGGCCTGTTCCTGTTTGGTGCCCGCTTCGCAGACGGGCCGATAGAAATTATCGCCGGCGGCCCTTTCACCAGCGGGGAGCAATATACCGGCCCGGAACCTGACTGGAGCTTTTTGCGCGACACTCCCACCGTTGAATTTCAATTATTGGACCCGGCCCGTTCGCGCACTACCTGGATCATTGAACACGAGGGCAAAATCTATATCCCCTCGGGCTACATGACCACTACCTGGGGAAAAATCTGGAAGCAATGGCCCATAGAGGCTGAAAAAGACGGCCGCGCCATTCTGCGCGTGAATGGCACCCTATATGAGCGGCAATTGCGACGTATACAAGATGGGCCCGAACTGGCACCCATCGTTAAAATACTGGGCGAAAAGTACAAGCTTACCGGCAGTGTTGACGCGGTGACCAGCGGCTACCTGTGGCTGTTTGAAATGAGCCCGCGGGATTCCTGATCACACAAGGGGATAACACTATGAAATGGCTGCACACCTTGCGCGACAACCTGAAGCTGCGTCCTGTCTGGATGAATCTGCTGATGGCCTTCTGTGCCTACATGACGTTCATCTACGTGCCCTGGGACTTTTTCTTCAAGCCAGTAGCTGAAGATGCGGAAGTCTGGTTTGGAATACTGTTAAGCGGCTGGGCTGCCAAAGCCACCGAGCCGCTGCACTGGTTGATCTATGCCGCCGGTACCGTCGGCTTCTGGAAAATGAGAGCCTGGATGTTCCCCTGGGCCTGCCTGTACGTGGTACAAATCGCCATTGGCATGTTCGTCTGGCAGCTGCTGGATGAGCACGGTAGCGGCCTGGTCGTCGCCTGCATCAGCGCCCTGCCCTTTATATTTCTGGCGGTAGCCCTGTACAGGGCCAAACCCCGGTTCACGACAAGTGCACAGCCAGCCGAGGAGTAACAGCCGTGCCAGAGCTACAATATTTTTCATCGACCACCGGGCCGGAAGACATACTCGCCGCCATTCGCCAGGACGGCGCCATTATTATCGATACCCTTATGGACGCCGGAAGACCTGGCTGCTATCTCTGAAATGACTTTTGACTCTACAGCAAAATAGGCAACCCCCATGGCACGACTGCCCCTGCTAGACCCCGAAAACACCCCTGAACCGGTACAAAAAGCCTTTGAGGCGCTACCGGTCAAACTGAATATCTTTCGCATGATGGCCCATGCCGAAACCTGTATTGTCCCGCAGGTGCGCCTCGGTGGCGCCATACTGGCCAAACAGAAACTCAGCCACAGCCATCGGGAGTTGCTCATTCTGCTGGTCGCCAAAATTGAAGGCGGCGAGTACGAGTGGATTCAACATGTCCCTATCGCCCTGGGCGTGGGTGTCACGCAGGCACAGATAGATGCACTGGATGCAAATAGCTTTGAGGATGCGGCATTTGGTCCCGCCGAAAAGTCCCTGTTGGCATTCGGCAGGCAAGTGATAGAAAACGTGCGCGTGGACAGCGCTATTTTTTCAGCCATGCAGACACACTTTTCTGATCGCGAAGTGGTCGAAGCTATCCTGGCCATCGGTTTTTATATGACCATGGCCAGGCTGACCGAGGTCACGGAGACCGACCTGGATGCCCCAGCGGGCATGGCAGTATTCGATAATGCACAGGGCAACACAGCAGCTGAAGATAGTTGAGGAGCACTGAATGAGCCGTTTTTTTGGCACTGTAAACCAGAACGGTTATGTGGTTCGCGATATCGAGGCGGCCCTCAAGCACTGGACCGAGGTTATGGGTGTCGGCCCATTTTTTTATATAGAAAAAGTGCCCATAGACTATTTCACCTACCGGGGTGTACCACAGGAACTGGAGATGAGCGTGGCGCTTGGCAACTCCGGTGACTTGCAAATAGAGTTGATTCAACAACGTAACGACGCCCCCTCCATGTACCTGGATTTTCTCAACGCCGGTCACGAAGGCCTGCAGCACATGTCCTACTGGACCCGGAACTACCAGCAGGATTACGACCAGGCGCTGGCCCGGGGCTACAAGGTGGGCCAGGAAGGTCAGATCGGTGGCGAGCAGGGCCGCTTTGTGTATTTCGATACCCAGACCCACCCGGGTACCATTATCGAGATGTCAGATATCAGCGGTTCCAAGGGCGAACTGTTTGAGACTATTCGCCAGGCCGCGGTCGACTGGGATGGCAGCGACCCGGTGCGTATCGTTTGATTAAAATCCAGCCTCGCCCGCCCGGATGGTAGCGGCGAGCTCGGTTGTTAATCGCTCATAAACGCTGGCGCCGGGTTTCATAATAAACAGCGCGGCATCTACCAGCTCAAGATCATAGGCCTGCTTACGCAGATCACCCTTCACCATCTTGAAGGTGCCGGTGGTATCCATCTCCGGCAGTATGCGAATAAATACCGGACGTGAATAGCTGGGCAACTGGGCATTGATATAGTTTGAAAAGCTGTCTAAATCCGGTTCCACCACATCCTCGGCCAGCACTACCGCTGCCATGCCGGCGCGACCATCAGCCCGCGGCACTTCCACTCCGTATACATTACAAAATGCTACCTGGGGATGGCTGTTAATGATCTCGCCAACCTCATTGGTCGATACATTCTCTGACTTCCAGCGGAAGGTGTCACCGACCCGGTCGATAAACTGGTAATGGGGCATACCCATTGCAAAGCCCACATCCACGGTTTTCATCAGGTCACCGGTGTTAAACCAGGCATCACCCGTTTTAAACACGTTGCGGAGAATTTTTTTCTCCGTCGCCTCAGCATCCGTATAACCTTCAAACTCCGTCAGCTTTGTAATCTTGCCCAACAACAGACCGGGTTCGCCCCTGGCAACCTTGATACAGCGACCGCGGCGATCGCGCACTATTTTGTCGGCGTCCACATCGTACTTCACCAGGGCTGGACCGAGGCTGGTAGTTCCCACCGTACAATCTTTGTTCAGCAAGTTCACAAAACCGATATTGCCCTCGCTGGCACCATAGAACTCGGCGACTCGATGAATACCAAAGCGCTGCTTGAACTCATGCCAGACATCAGGTCGTAGCCCATTACCCATCATAGTGGTTAGCGGATTGTCGCTATCTCCTGCCTGCTGCGGCGCATTGAGCAGGTAGCGGCACAATTCCCCTATATAGATAAAGCAGGTAGCACCGTTGTCACGTACCTCGCGCAGAAAGTTGCTGGCGGATTCGCCGTGCTCTCTGCCTGGGCATGTTGCGTCAGGTCTACCGCCCAGTCCGGGCAGGAGTCCGACCTTGAATCGGGCACAAACAAAAAGTCCTGCAGGCCATGCAGGCCCGGATCAAGTCGCACTTCGTTAATCGCCGCCAGTCGCTCCTCCCCGAATATACACATCCTGCAATCGGTAATACTCATGCAATGAATCAGCGGTTTACCGGTCAGGTTGGTATTGAGTAGTGCCGATGTCACGCCCAGTTTGTTGAGGGCGATAATGGTGGTGAGAAACTCCACGCGGTTTTCCATCATCAGGCTCATCGCATCGCCGCGCACCAGGCCCAGCGCCGGCATAGCGATTGGCCTGCTCATTGAGTTCACGCCAGGTCAGTGTTTGCTCTTCAAAAATCACCGCCGTGTGTTCGGGAAACTGCTCACTGGTAGCCTGCACCCGTACTGCGAAGCAGTCTGGTGTGGACATCGGCTTTGGCCTCATTTCCCTGGTCATTTGCAGCAAGGTAGGCAAGTCTGCCAGGGTCTCGGCTATTTCTTTTACACGCATGGGTCAGTTCGCCTGATTATCTGTCATCTGGTTGCATTTTACGGGCTTGTAAGGCAATCTCCACCGGAAATTCCAGCCCGGTAGCCACATCTTGATGTTCACTAGAATACTTATCATCATTTTCCTGTCCACTGGCATCTATGGATGCAGCAAACAGAAGCCAGCCGCCGACGCTGTCACCGCCCCCGTCGCCAGAAAAATCCCTCACCCAATGACCGCACACGGCCAGACCCGTGTTGATAATTATTACTGGATGCGCGATGACTCGCGCAGCGATACTGAAGTGCTTGATCACCTGGCTGCTGAAAATCGTTATAGCGACGCGGTGCTGGCACCGCTAATGCCGCTCAGAGATACTATTTTTACTGAGATGGTGGCGCGCATGGAAAAGGACAAGTCCACAGTACCCGCACTCGATAACAGCTATTGGTATTACCGCCGCTACAGTGGCGACATGGAATATCCCGTCTATGCACGCAAGAGTGCCCTGGATGCCCAGGAGCAGGTTTTACTGGACGGCAATGAAATGGCCGCTGGACACGACTATTTCAGTATTGGCAACTACAGCGTTAGCACTAACAACCAAATCCTCGCCTGGTCCACAGACACCCTGTCCAGGCGCATCTACACCATCGAGTTCAAAAACTTGCAAGGCGGTGCAAAGTACCCCGATGTTCTGAAGCACACCACCGGGCAGGTGGTATGGGCAAACGACAACAAGACTCTTTTCTACGTAAAAAAAGACCTGCAGACGCTGCTGGGCTACCAGGTCTACCGGCATACACTGGGAACCAGCCAGCAGGATGACCTGTTGGTATACCAGGAAGATGACACTTCTTTTTACACTTCGCTTGGCAAGTCAAAAGATAACAACGTCATCTATATTTCTCATTCAAGCACCACTAAAACCGGTGTTTCACTGATAGATGCCAATGCACCAACCCCGGCAGTAAAAGCCTTCCTGCCGCTTGAAGATGAGCTGGAATACTCAGTCGCCAAACTTGGCGATGAGTACTACATCTATACCAATTGGGACGCACCCAATTTTCGGCTAATGAAAGTCAAGGCGGGCCAGACCCAGGACAAATCAGCCTGGCGAGAGGTCATTGCTCACCGCAGCGATGTGCTGCTGGAGGATTTTGTACTGTTCAATGATTACCTGGTTGTGAAAGAAAAAACCCAGGGTCAAAGCGCCGTTTATGTACGCGCACTGGCAGGCGGTGAGCGGGTAAAGCTAGCCTTTGACGACCCCGTCTATGTAGTCAGGTTTGATCACAACCCCCAACTGGACTCGGATTCTGTGCGTCTTCACTACAGCTCACCGACCACCCCAGCCTCGGTGTATGACGTGTCACTTGAAAGCCTGGCCAAAACCCTCAAAAAGCAGGATAAGGTACTGGGAGGCTATGTGGCGGACAACTACGCCACAGAACGCATTTCTGTCGCCGCACGCGATGGCGCCATGGTGCCGGTGACGCTGGTGTACCGCAAAGACAAGTTCCGCAAGGACGGCACCAATCCCCTCTATCAATACGGTTACGGTTCTTATGGCTACACCATGGAGCCGGACTTCAACGCCAACTGGCTGTCGCTTACCGAGCGGGGCTTTGTGGTTGCCATAGCGCATATCAGGGGTGGCCAAATTCTCGGTCGCCACTGGTACGAAACCGGCAAGCTATTCAGCAAGAAAAATACCTTCACGGATTTTATCGATGTGACCAAAGGCCTGATAGCACTGAAATACGCCGATCCGAACAAGGTATACGCCGAGGGTGGCAGCGCCGGCGGTTTGTTAATAGGCGCGGTGATGAATATGGCGCCAGAGCTCTATAACGGCGTGGTAGCGCACGTACCTTTTGTGGATGTGATAACCACCATGAGCGACCCCAGCATTCCGCTCACCACCAACGAATACCAGGAATGGGGTAATCCCGCTGACAAGGATGCCTACGATTACATGTTGTCCTACTCGCCCTACGACCAGGTAGCGGCAATGGATTATCCGAATACCCTGGTAACAACCGGCCTGTACGATTCGCAGGTACAGTATTTTGAGCCTATGAAGTGGGTGGCGAAGTTGCGTGAACTAAAAACCGGTGACAATGCACTGGTCTTTGTTATCGATATGGAAGCCGGTCATGGCGGCGCCTCTGGCCGCTTCAAGCGATTGCAGACAGAAGCGCTGACCTATGCATTTTTTGTTAACCTGGCCTCAGGCTGACAACCGCACAGGTAGTTAACCAGCCCCGTCAAACCAATCCGTAAAACCGGCCGGGGCCCAGGGACCGATATGTAATTGCTCCAACACCCCGTGGCCCACCTGGTCACCGCGCCTGGCGGTGACCACCTGCTGGATATGGATATTCTCCAGCGCCAGTGGGTCAAGCTCGTCCACTGCCCAGCTTTCTCCGGCTATAGCCAGTTCACCCTGCCACTGGCCGTGGCCCCACTGGGGATGCTGATAACCAATGCCTTTCATCCGAAATAGCAGTCGCGGCTCAAGTGTTAGCTCTATCTCTTCACCAGACTTTTCATCGTGCATGGTGATTTTGGCGGCGCTCATCTGCCTCGTTGCTGTGTGCATGCGAATATCGTGCGTTACCCTACCCTGCCAGGTCTTTGCGGCGGGATCGATCACGCCGGGAATATCCTCAAAGCGACTGTAAGCCGGCACAATCGCCTGGTCGCTATGCCATTGATTACCCTGTGCATCTTCAAACCAGCCAGCCAGAGTACATTCGTTCTCCCAATGAATAGGTGCCCACAAAAAATGCACTGCCTGGTACGCATCCAACGGCGCACCACCGGTGTAAGGTGCACCCACCGGCCGTATACCCCATGATCTGTCTTTGAGGCCGTAGGTACTGCGCCCATCAACCTGCAGCTCTTTGCCGTCGTATTTAATCACGCCACTCCAATAGCCAAACTGGTCCAGGCGCGTGGCCTCCATCACCACATGCCGTTCATTGCTCAGGCTCTGGAATCCCTCTTCAATAACACTGCTGCGTGGCGTAAACACCAGGTCACACTCAATACCAGTTTCATTGGCACCAATTATCAACTGGTGCCGCCCCATGGGCTCAAGGATCTTAATCTCAAAGGGGCCCACCACAGTTTCGGTAGGTTCCAGCGGTGCCCGTCTGGAGCCGTGAAAGGCGTGTTGATGGCCATCAATCACCAGGCTGAAACCACAGTCGAGAATACCCAGGTTGGGATACCTGGCCATCCCGATACCAAAATAAAAACTGCCATCCTGGGCGTGACCGTTATACCAATAACGATCATAGGTATGTCGATCGCTGGAGGCTGTATGGAAAACCGGTTTGCTGGTCTGGTGGATGGGGTAATCGTCAAACTTTGAGAGCATAGGGTGTCTCCTGGTGCATTCTGGCTAGCCATGCGGGCGCTTACAATCTATCTTAGAGGGCTTGAAGCTCACAGACAACAAAGCACCCCTGCCCATGGTTAACGTCGCCTGCACGGCCGAACAAATTACTCCCCAGTGGTTGACCCATGCCCTGCAAGAGTCTGGTCACCTCACGCATGGCAGGGTGACTGTCGCAACCCACGAGATCATCGGCACCGGAAAAATGGGCGACAATCTCCGCTTTCACCTCAGCTACGATGGTGACTACAGTGCGCCGCCGACACTGGTCGCCAAACTACCCTCCAGCGACGAAACAACTCGTGCCATTGCTGGCGCCATCGGCGCCTATTACAACGAGGTCATGTTTTACAGACACCTGGCCGGACGCACAGATATGCGCACCCCGCGCATCTACGCCAACGAGGTCAACCAGGAAGGCACCGAGTTTGTCACCCTGATGGAGGACCTGGCTCCCGCAGAGCCCGGCAGTCAGCTAATAGGAGAATCATTGCCACATACACGCCTGGCCCTGCGGGAAGCGGCAAAGCTGGCAGCATCCTTTTACGGCGATACAGAAATTGGCGATCTGGACTATGTAACCTCGCCGGCGCGCACAGATGGCGGCAGCGAGGGCCTGGCGCTTATGCAGGAATGCTGGCCCCAGTTTGCCGACCGCTTCAGCCACGGCTTATCGAAAGAATGTATCGCCTTCGCCGAGCTTTACGTGGATCGCCACGCCCATTTCGCCACCCGCTTCCAGGGACCAAAAACACTTACACACGGGGATTTTCGCTGTGAAAATGTCCTGTTTGGAGCCAACACGGTCACCATCGTTGATTGGCAAACTATTGGGGAATCCAGCGCCTTGACTGATGCCAGTTATTTCCTGGGCGGTAGTATTGAAATCGCGGCACGCCGGGAGTGGGAAAAAGCTTTGATTTCAGATTACTCCCAGTGGCTGGATGAAGCAGGTGTGACACTGGGGTTTAGTGAGTGCTGGCAACAGTATCGTGAATTCGCCATGCATGGCATCGTAATTACCGTACTGGGCGCAGTTTTCACCGAGGCCGCACCGCGCAGTGACAAAATGTTTTTGGCCATGATCCAGCGTCATTTGCAACAGTGTGTGGACCTTGAGTCCATCGAGTTCCTATAGCCCCAGTATTTTGTCGATGACCACCTCTACCAAGGCCGCACCCGACCAGGGTAACGGTGGTATTAGCACGTAAAAAAACAGCTGCGCTGATGAGTCACCATATCACGACTGAACACCGTTCTTCCCTGCTTGATAGTCTGCAGAACCTGTATATCCCGCAATGCCATGGGATCTATTTCCAGCGGGTTATCAGAAAGAACTATCATGTCAGCCAGCTTGCCCGCCTCCAGAGACCCCTTTTGATCCGCTTCAAAAAACTGGTAGGCAGGGCCTATGGTGCTCGCGTGCAAGGCCTCCATCACGGTAATTTTCTGCCCGGGGCCAATCACGGCGCCACTGCGTGTCACTCGATTGACCGCCGCCCAGATCAAGGTGAACTGGTCGATGGGATGCACCGGGGAATCGTGATGAATACTTACCGACAAGCCCCTGTCCAGAGCCGAGCGCACCGGGTTCAACCTGGCAGTACGCAGCGGACCGTAAATTTCCTTGCTGTGAAAATCTCCAAAATAGTAATTGTGTGCCACCTGGAATGTCAGGCTTACATTCAAATCGGCCAACAGATCAAGTTGGTCCTCCTGCAATTGTTGAACATGAATCAACTGGGTCTGGCGCAGCGCCCGGGTTCCCTGCCGCGGCAGCTGTTGCAGGGCAACAATAGCCTGGTCCACTGCTGCATCCCCCAGTGCATGTATGTATAAGGGAATGCCCGCCTGGTAGTTTTCCAACACCAGGTCGTTTAGCACCACTTGGTCGGCGATTTGCGAGTAGCCACGGTAATTTGTCTCTCCCGGTAATTGCCGGTGGTAGGGCTCACGCAAAAACGCAGACCTGCCCGGCGAACCGCCATCGAGGATAATTTTTATACCCCCTACACGCAGGCGATTTTCATAATCAGTGGAATACAGATCGCTGACCACCTCCACCTGGTAGGCATTGCTCAATGGCATGGCGATAATATCAACTGGCAGCCGCTGCTGTCGGGCCATCTCTGCCAACAAAATCATCAGCTCCGGCGTCGCCGCCATTTCAGTTACGGTAGTGAAGCCCTGCGCTGTATATTCCGCCAGGGCGGCTTCCACGCGCTGCAGAGCGCCCTCACCGGATAGCAGGGCGTTCATCACCGGAAAAATCACCGGGTACATAGCGCTTTCCTGCAAAATTCCGTTGGGTTCCCGGCTATCGGGCCAGCGCATAATCCGGCCGCCGGCAGGGTCTGGCGATTGGGCATTTATTGCCACCTGTGCAAGACCCATGCTGTTTACCACCACCTGGTGACTGGAAAAGTGCACCAGTGCAATGGGAATTTCGGTACTCACCGCGTCAAGGTCTTTGCGGGTCGGGTGACGCCCCTCCGCCAGCATGGCATTGTCATATCCCCAACCCACCAACCACTGGCCTGCGGCTGGCGGAGATTCCTTTAGCCGTTGCCGCAGCACCCGCTGAATACGGGTGATACTGTCGGCGGGACCAGCCGGTGGCGGGTCGGTATTAACCACCGCCAACTTGGCGGCGGACATCACCGCATGACTGTGGGCGTCGAAAAAACCTGGCATCAAGGTCTTACCCTCCAAGTCTCTCCGGTCGAGATCCTTTCCATAGTGGGCTTCAATCTGCGCCAGCGACCCGCCCATTAGAATGCGGCCATCTTGCACAGCCAGCGCTTCTACCTGTGGCGTGTTCACGTCCATGGTCAGGATAGGGCCGCCGTAATAGATTCGAATGCTATTTGAGTCTTGCTGCGCCCCTACCCCTGGAGCTGCAATGAAAGTGACTAGCAGTAAGAGCCGTATTGTCCGGCGCATAGTTGGTACTCCTTTATTTGCAGCTTACTCTGGAAGTCCCAGGCCAAGCATCGCCATCCAAAGCGGGACTGTAGTTTTTTCATGTCTATTGTTTGCCGAATATTAGTGCGAGCATTGTCAATTGATGGTAGTTTTTACAGGGTCGCCATTCAAGCCTCCTATTTGTCATTGATCTGAGTATATTGTGAAATCCATTGCACACGTTGGCGTGCGGATTGTTCTCACCTGTGCGGCAGCGACCTCCCTGCCCACTCCAGTCCACGCTGACCAGGCGCAGGACAATGCCTACGAATTCGCGCTGATCGGCGACTATCCCTACACCGCCAGGGACGAGCGAAGCATGCCAGCCCTGGTGCGGGATATTCAACAACAGACTGATTTAGCCTTCGTAGTCCATCTGGGCGACCTGCACAACCCACGCATGACCGAGTGCTCTGAGTCCCTGTTTCGGGCGCGCTATGACCTGTTAATGAGCTTGCAGAAGCCACTGATCTATACGCCCGGTGACAACGACTGGGCCGACTGCAAAGACCAGCCCGAGGACTACCTGCAAATCATACGGAAACTGTTCTTTTCCGATCCCTTGCGGGCCAGCGGCGTAGACGCGTTTTCGGTGCGCTCCCAGAGCAGTGGAGAGGAGTTCCCGGAACTGGTAGAAAATGTTATGTGGGAGCACCAGGGCGTTGTCTATGCCAGCATGCATATGATACTGCCCGCCCTGTTGCCTTTCGGGGACGAGGTTGCCGAATATCGCCAGCGCCTGGTTCACGCCGGCGAGGCCTGGATGGATGAAGCCTTCAAAATGGCCAAAGAAATGGATGCAAAAGGGGTGTTTCTGATTACCCAGGCCAGCCTGTGGCCGATTAGTGGCAACCCGCAGATTATCAACCTGCTCTACCCGGAATTGTTCGAGCTGACACCCACTTTTGACGAGTTCAAACTGAAATTAGTTGAGAACGTACGCGCCTTTGGCAGACCCGTGGTCATGGCCAATGGCGACACACACTATTTTCGCATCGACAAACCACTGCTGGATTCAGGCGGCGACCCCCTGCAAACCTTCACCCGGGTAGAAGGCTTTGGCACCCCGCACGGACACTGGGTGCGCGTAAGGGTCGAGCCAGATCGCCCGGAAGTATTCAGTTTCAGGCAGGAGCTGGTTGAGGAAAACCTGTTCACCCTGGTACCCCCTGAGCAGCGCCCGGATGAAGAAATAGAGAATTTGGACCACCTGATTGCCGTGGTGGCGGTTATGCGGTGGACACCGCGCATCTTCATGTGGATTGGCATACTGGCGGTCATATTGTGGAGCACAAAGGGCTGGCGCCGGCGCTGGCGAAAAACTTAAAAAAAGTAGGGTTTTATTTTCCAAATATGGTGTACACTGCGCCGAGCATGAAAGAGAGTCTTAACCTTACGCCCTCCTGATCCGAAATTTTCCTAGTATTATCTCGCCTTGATGACTGAGTTCTAGCCTACCTTCCTTGCTAACCGATCCATGTGGATCACACTTTTATTATTTACAGGTTTAGATTATGTCAGAAAGAGTTACAGGAACCGTTAAGTGGTTCAACGAAAGCAAGGGTTTTGGATTTATTGAGCAAGAAAATGGGCCCGACGTTTTTGCCCACTTCAGCGCAATCGCTGGTGATGGTTTCAAGACCTTGGCCGAAGGCCAAAAGGTTGAGTTCACCGTTACTGCGGGTCAGAAAGGACCGCAAGCGGAAAATATCGTAGCCGTCTAGGCACTCGGTATCTCGTGGCCGGTACTGAGAATCAACATTCCAGTACCTGGCCACAGTCTCTGACCAACGGAAGATTGTTGGCCAGTGTGGGCTGTATTGCCTGATCAGGCAGCATCAGTACTATCCCCCCCCCCAACACTGCATCACACCACACCACCCCGCTTTGCGCCATTGCGCACCTAAAACCAGCCTCGACTTAGTTGCTCATTCAGCGATTCCCGTCTATACCAGTGGTGACTAGCACTTCTGTGCCTACTGGTAATTAATACAGTGAGAATCACCTGAATGACAATTACCGAACATCAATTCGATGAATACTGGCACCAGTTAACCGATGATGTAGGCGGCAATATCGCGCCACCGAAATTTATTGTCATGCACTACACCGCCGGTGGCTCGGCCACAGCTGCACGCGATTACATGTTGCTGTCTCCACAGGAGAAAGCCCGCCGACGCGGTCGCCGTAAACCGGTATACGGGTCGGCCCACCTGGTGATAGGCCGCGAGGGAGAATGTTGGCAGATCGTTCCCTTTAATCGCAAAGCTCGCCATGCCGGCGTTTCCACCTGGAAAGGCCTGGACTCCCTCAACCAGGACTCCATTGGTATAGAGATCGCCAATTATGGCTGGCTGGACAAACTTGGTAGCGGCGATTACCGCCGTCCGGAAACACCGGTATTTGCAGCGCAGGACGTGGTGGTGGGCAAGATGCCCAACAGCCGTGAAATAAAGGGCTGGGAGTGTTATCCGGAGCAACAACTGACAGTGCTGGAACAAGTCACCTCAGCACTGCTGGATCACTACCCTTCCATACAGGAAATTGTCGGACACCAGGAAATCTCTCCGGGACGAAAATTTGATCCCGGCCCCGCCTTCCCAATGCAGCGCTTTCGCAATCTCACTGCCAGCCGTGGAGATCCGGAGGATGAGGGCGTCACCACGACCGTGTCAGCATTTACTGTTACCAGTCGCCTCAATATCCGCGGCGGACCGGGCACTGCCTATGACAAGTTGGACGGCGGCCCCCTGCCCCAGGGCACTCAAGTATTGGAACAGGAGCGTGAGGGCAAATGGTCGCGCATCACAATCACAGATGGCCCGGTCAACGATGGCTGGGTCTACAACCCCTATTTGGCACTTGTTATCTAAGGAGACCGTAATGGCCAGTAAACTCAAAGATGCGCTAGGCAAGCTGAACGAGGCGGTGGCAGACCTGACATCACTGCACGTAATGACCTTTACCGGCGATGTAAAATTGCTGGATACGTCCAAGGGCTACGCGGGGATCGAGGCGCAGCTGAAAAAGGCTGAGGTAAAGGCCAATATTACCCTGGTGGCTGAATCCCTCTACAAGTTTGACGGGGATTCCTACAATTTCCTGACCGACGAAGATGTATCGGATGCCGCCCTGGCACTGCACGAATCGGCAGTTGAAAGTGGCCTGCGAACTCGCCAGGGCCTGATTGAGATGTTCAAGGAAATTTTCGACTGATATATGCCAGACACCCAACTGCCAGCCTTTGACTCGGCCACGCTGCCCTTCCCCGCCACCACTACCGCCCCGGTTGAGCGCTGGAATCAAGCCTATGAACTGCTGATAGGCGCCGAGCGATCTGCACTGCTGGATATGCCGGCACGACCACTTTTCAGCGACCTTAACCCTGGCCAGGACAGCCAACACCTGGAGGATTTGCCGGACGCGGCAGATATGAACAGTGTGCGCCTGCCAGTGATTGCCCGGCAGCTGCACCTGCTCGGCTACCTGGAAGACTCCATGGACGGTCGCTCGGCACGACGGGTGGCGAAGAGTGACCGGTTTCGCAGTGCGGTGGGACAGTTCCAGGCCGAGGCGGGACTCACCGTCGACCACTGGGTAGGACGGCAAACCTGGGAAGCACTGTCCACCCTGATCAGCTTTGAAACCAAAACACAGGTGAATCGCTGGCGCCGGCTGGATGAGAGTTATTACCCGGCTTTTCGGCGCGCCGTGCAGTTGCGCCTGTATTGCTACGGACTGGCCAACAAGATTCCCCAGCAGAACTTTAGCGCTATACCCCGGGCCAACCTGGATAAAGCGGAAGCAGTGCTGCGACTTCTGAACGCATTCCCAATCGACCAGGCTCCGACAAAGCAGCAGATTTACACTCTGTTACTCGACCCGGACCAGCTATTGTCGCTGGTGGCAGATTCGCCACTAACAACCCAGGGCACACGACACGAGCAACCATTACTGCGCCGCTTCCTGGTGAATGTCGCCAAGATCGAATTGTGGCTACTGGGCCTGCCAAGCAAAATCGACAGTCGCGATGACTACCCGGTAGAGGGCTTCAAACGCGCCACGGCACGGATTCGCTCGGGCGGCCGTTTTGGCAGGACAAAGGTGTTGCGCAACGCCCATCTGCGCGAAGCATTACAGGAATATTGGCAGCGTTTGCAGGGCTATTCAAGGCAGGACAGCAGCAAGCGCGCCCAAGTGCTTTCTGGTGAACTGTTTCAGTCACTGCGAGATCCCCGGGTTCAGCCAGGCGTTAGCGGTGAGCCGAGCACTGATGACGATTACAGCGCCGAGTTAATCCGCACTTTCGAATCCAGAGGTGAACTGGCCCGGGATGTAGAAGAATCCTGGCGGCAGGGTCGGAGTCTGGGCATGCGCCTGTGGGACGGCCTTAAGCGCCTGTGGCGATGGGTCAAAAGAGGCATCAAAACCATTATTGAGATAGGCAAAAACCTGTATCGGACCTTTTTTCGCTTCGCTCTCAAAGCGTACAAAATTGCGCGTACGGCTTTTTCTGCACTGGGCCAAAGCCTGGAACAATACCTGGCCGGACGCCTCAATATGCCAACGGGAAATACTGTTGTTGTTGGCCTGAGCAAGGACCTCGATTACCTGGTAGTGCTGCCACCGGATGCGGACAGCGAACTTCTTACTGCCGCCGCCAACCAGGTTGATCGGTTTTCAGCGGCATTCTACTTCGCCAGCCGTTTGATTGGTGTATTTGTGGACGGTCTTACCAAAGTTGTCACTGGCCTGGCGGGATGGCTGCGATTGTTAATGAGCCTGGTACAAAGTTATCGCTCACTGGTGCCTGCTTACCGGGAGCTGGTTGCAGTGTTGTAGTATTCCAATTGGTTGCGCCATACTGGCCAGCACAATAATAATTTTTCTGGAAAGCTCATGTTCAAACACCTCGCCCTGTTAACCGCCCTGCTGACGACCTGCTTTAATTCCCAGGCACAACCCATAGAAGATGAGGCGCTGGACTGGTTACAACAGTTCATTCGGGTCGACACTATTAATCCGCCCGGTAACGAGACCAGGGCAGTTGAGTTTATCGGCGCTATTCTCAAGGCCGAAGGCATTGCCTATCAAACGGCGGAAAGTGCGCCTGGCCGAGGCAATATCTGGGCGCGCCTGGAAGGTGGTGATGAGCCTGCGCTAATCCTTATGCAACACACCGACGTGGTACCGGCCGATCCCAAGTACTGGACCACTGATCCCCTGTCCGGCGAAATCAAGGACGGTTATGTCTGGGGTCGTGGCACCCTGGATATGAAAGGCACGGGCATGTCGCAACTGGCAAGCTTTATCAGCCTGAAACGAGCTGGTTTGCCGCTCAACCGCGATGTCATCCTGGTGGCGACCGCCGACGAAGAAGCCGGTGGTTTGTATGGCGCGGGCTGGCTGATTGAGCATCACCCGGAAGTTTTCGAAAATGTGGGACTGTTGATCAATGAAGGTGGCAATGGCAAGCAATCGGCAAAAGAATTGCTCTTCAATGTAGAGGTCACCCAAAAAGTACCGGTGTGGTTGCGCCTGACCGCGGTGGATACTCCTGGACACGGCTCCATGCCCCATGCCACTTCGTCAGTTACCCGCATTGTCCACGCCCTTAATATACTCAGGGAAAACCCCTTCGCGCCCCGTATCGTGCCAGCAGTCGACAGCATGTTTAAGTCCCTTTCATTGAGCGTTGGCCCGGAGTGGGAAGAGGCTTACGCCAATATTGGTCGCGCTGTGAAAGAACCCGGTTTTGTTGAAAAACTACAGGCCCACACGCCATTTCTACACGCACTTACACGCGACACCTGCTCTATGACCCGCATGGCGGCATCCAACAAGATCAACGTGGTACCGCCGGAAGCCTGGGCTGAGCTGGACTGTCGCATACTGCCTGACCAGCCCAGTGAAGTTTTCGTCGCTGAGTTAACTGAGATGTTGGCCAGTACTGGCGTGAAGATAGAGGTGCTTATGGCTTTTACACCGGCGGTTTCCAGCACGGACACACGGCTCTATAGAGCCATTGAGCAGGTAATGACGAAACGCTATCCCGGCGCCAGAGTTATACCGGTAGTGGCAACCGGCTTTACCGACAGTCACTATACCCGCGACCTGGGCATCGCCAGCTATGGTTTCGACCCCATTGTGATTCCCGAAATAGAATTCATCCGCATTCACGGCAATGATGAGCGCGTCAACGTGGCGGCCTTCAAGCGCGGTGTGTCAGACCACCTGCAGATTATTCGCAGCGTTGTATACGATTGAGTCTCTCAAAAGACCGAGGGCGTCCAGTCACAGCCCTCACATTGCGGTGAATTGCCATGCTGGGCCAACACCTCGAATATAAAATCGCGCCACACCTCGGTGGGTTGCCAGACGCTGTTCATATCTTCTTTGGCCTCAGCCACGCCTACACCCTGGTAGATAACGCGGTATAAAAAGCTAAAAGCGCTGGCACGCAAATTGATCTGGCAGTGCAGTAAGGTCTTGCTGTCCTTGCCGCGCTGCATATAGTCGGCGAAGTGATCAAATTCACTGGTCAACGGTTTGTCCCAGTCTACCGGTATGTGCAGGTATTGCATCCCCAGGCCTTTCACCAGCACATCTTCATCGGGCAGGCCGGTGGCGTTGGAAAAGGCGATATACACGACCCGTTCAAAACCCTCATCTTTGAGGTCCTGCAGTTGCTCCGGCGTCGGCTGGCCGGAACTCGCATACAGAGGCGTGTATTGTCGAAAATTGATAATTTGATCGAGTGTTGGCTCGGGGATTTCCATCGCCCAACTGACGGACGTGAGCGTAAAAAACATAAACATGCCTGTCAGTATTTTCATAAATTACTCCTTTGGTAGAAAACCGCCAGCGATGGCGTCATATACAAGCGCTTAAGCAGCTCAGGTTCAGGCCGTGGGTACCAGTGAGATTCTTCCACAGCCCAGGGCGCTTCAGCAACAGCCTGGCCCGCCGCCAACTGTGAGAAGACTTGCGCGGCCGTGGTAGCCAGCAACTGCATCAACTGTTGTTTGTGCCAGCTATAGCCTTTGCTCAGATCGACCTGCATCAGCGCTCGTGCCAGCAGGGGGCCGCTGTCCATGGCTTCACTGTCAATAACATGTACACAGGCCCCCAGGGTTTTGTGCTGTGCAAGCAAAGCGGCTGCCAGGGGTTGTGGCCCACGACAGGCCAGCAGATCACCCGGGTGGCAATTGATCACCGCCAGGCTGGCATCCACCACCGATTGTGATATTCGCCATGAAAAGCCCCCCACACCGCAATAACCCAGGGCGCCCAGTTCCTGCTGGCATTGCAGAAATGTCTCCCGGTCTGGCAGCTCGCGCCAATCTACCCCACGGTCGCGCAGGCGTTTCTCCAGACGCATATTGCGCAGGCGACCCTTGGGGGCCAGGACAATATCTACTGGAAGATGCTGATCCATGGCCTGCAACAGTTGATCGTAACTGCCAAAAAATACATTGGGTCTGTCTATGGACACGACTAAGTACTCTTCCCTGGCAGTTCGAAGCCAAAAAATTCCAGTGCGAATGCTCCCTGGTGCCGCAGCTCAATCAACACCGAGTCATAGCGGCCCAAATCGCTCAACAGTAAATTCAGGCCTGGCTTGTCATGGCCCAGGCGATGAACACCCCTATCAATACCGTTGATGCTTACCCGGGTCACACTATCGGCATCTCGATACTGCCCTCTGATGTAAATATGCAGATGGTCGTGCTCGGGCATAAGCCGCTGGCGCATAACGCGAAAGTTCAGCGTGGATAGCTCCCCATCACACCAAACCAATTCCGCCTCTGCCTCGCACCAGCCATGCTCCAGTAGCCCGGCGTTGGCGATAGCAGATCCAGCCACCCCCTCACCGGTAAAGGTAGGCATCATATCTATCGCCGCCAGTTGGCGAAGCTTGTGGTATACCCCGGCGCGCACTCCCGCCTCTCCCGATTCGGCTGCGGCTGGTTTTAATGGTTCAAAGGGATTGCTCTTGCCTGGCAGGTAGCGCTGCGCCAACTTTTGGTTTGAACGCTCGAAGTGACGGCGGATTTTTATCACGGTGTCCGCATCCAGAAAATACTGCTCGCCCGCGCCGTCATATACTATCGATGACAGCGCCACGTCAACCAGCCGTTCCAGCTCTGGTCTCTCAACTCCCAACTCCTGCAGTTGATCAATAAGATAGCCGCTCACCGCGTCAAGGCTGGGGTTGGCCGACAGCGCCTGACGCACAAAACTGGCATCGGCTGTCAGGCCCAGTACGGCCAGGAAGTCCGCAACGATATCCCCTTCCAGCAACTGCTGTCGATCAAATACCCGCACACTGACTCTGACCCCATGCTTTCCCATACCGCGTTCCCAGCGGCGCGCCAGCTGATAATAATTGCGGCTGGCCGGGTAGCGACCCTTGCGCTGCTGGCGCAATTTGAGGATCAGGGTCGGTGACTGGAACATCGTTATCGGACAAGTATTGGCCAGGCGTTTGATCTCCTGTAAAAAACCCGACTGCACAATTTCTGCCTGTTCACGCACATACAAAATAATATGTGCCTGCATGCCCTGAAAGGCATTGGCGAGAGTTCGAATCTGCGCCGCATCGTAAAAGTTGAGGCCCTCCCAGGACAGCAGTGCCTGCTCAAAACCCTGTGCTGCCGCATTGTCGATCTCATCCTTGATGCACTGCAGCGCCGCGGCCGACAGATCGTGGAATAGCTCCGCATGGCCATTGTTGGGGCCAAGAAAATTCTCTGGAACATAGACGCCACGCTCTGACAACCATTGCCGGTTGAGAGCGAGGTGACTTTGTATTGCGGTGGAGCCAGCCTTGTCGGTGCCGATATGTAGAGTGATGTGCATATCACGCACTTTACCTTAGAGTATGCCGCAATCGCTATTGCCAATTGAGGTGAGTAGCTCCACGGCAAGTACTTATAAATCAGTCACATTCGAGGCGAAAGCTGTCATTCAGCTCCAACGATAAAACCATGCTGCTAAAGCTGTTTTCAGCAGAGCTTTTACAGAGCTCGGCAAAACCCTGCCCGCGGAAGAAATCATCGTACTCGGCAATAAATACCGCTTTGTTGGCTGCCACAAAAGGCAGCAACAAATCACACTCTTCAAACTCGTGGCATTGCTCATTGAGCGCGAAGTCAAAAAACTCGACCAGGGACTGTACCTGGTCCAGGTCATTTTTCAAGCCGATGGCCAGACCCCGCAGGTGCGCCTGGATGGCCAGGTATTGGTTGTAGGCCAATTGATCACTGGCTGTCAGGGAAAATCCCGGTTCGTTGATATAGCCATCGATATTATCCGGCTCGACCGCATCACAGCCCTTCTCCATGGCCACATCGAGACGGGAGGCCATCACTTCCCATACAGCGGTAGCGCGAATATCAAGCCAGCGTTCGCCAGGCCAACCATCCAGCGGAGTACCCAGTGTCGACAGTGGAAAGTCGTCCGCATCATCGCGCCACTCCTCGTAGGAGCCGGCAGAAAAATAGCAAATTACTTTGCTGCCCTGTTGCTGCAGCTGTGAAATCGTAGCCACTGGAGTATCGAACAGGTCTACATCGTAGAAATCCGCGCTGTAGGTGGTATTCAATTCGCCCTGTAGCTGCCACTGCCAGCTACTGCCTGCGGGCACAGACGCCCAGTCCAGCGCAGTCCGCGCCGGCAGCAATACCAGGGCCAATTGTTCAATCGAGCTGGCCGATTGTCCATTGAGCAGCGCGCCGATGTAGGTGCGCCATTCAGTCGCATCCAATCGTGGCGCTGGCGAGTAAAAGCCTGACCAGGTGATTACCGCCTCGTAATCGGCACCAGCGCCCAATACGACCTCAGATAAACTATCCAGCACTATCTGAATTTGGTCGTCATCGAGCTGCGGCAGTTGTTTGGACACGCGCCGGTACAACAAATCAGCCAGGGCATTGCTTAATACACCCGGTGTATCGAGGCGCTCCGTTCTTACCAGGCCATACCAACTGGCAGCCGTGGCAACGGAAAGCTCGTCCTGGTATAAGATCCCCGTCCCTGTCTATATCCCGCCCGCCAATGGCAGTTACCAACAGCCAGTGGTTGTCGGCGGACAGCAAGGCGGGTTCGAACAGGTATATCCCCTGCAAGATGAGCTGGCCGATTGGCGACAGTGCCTGCCAGTCTTCAGTGCCCAGCAAATCCAGCAAAAAATTTTCATCCCAGCCGCGCGCTTCCATCAGCACTGTTTCAGGGTCTTCCAACGTTGCCACTGAAATACTGGCGTTAGTTACCGGCCCGGAAAGCTGCGCCTGAAAGCAGCCCGCCAGCAGTGAGCAAAGAGCTGGCAGTAGAAGCCGGTAAGGAAAGTTAACGTTCATACACTGACTTATAGACCCGGCGCGTGACGACCGCATAACAGCCATGTACTATCCTCGGCATGACGCAAACCGCAACAGACACCCGCACCCCCTCCCCGCCCTTTGGATATTCAAGGGAGTGCCACTACCCACTGGAGCAACAAATCCGCATTGTGGCCGAGTTTTACGTACACAAAATCAGGCCCAATCGAATCGCCTATCGCATGGGCATAGATATAGACCTGGTCGACAAACTGATTGCCGGTGAGATATATGAAGAGGCCTTCGATGAAATGGTGGCCTATTACCGCAACAACCGGCGTAAACAGCGCCTCAAAGATTCTCAGCGTCTCAAAGGCGGTGCGAGATTAGAACTACAGTCCGAGATCGAGCGAGAGTTCGTAAACCCACATAACTTCTAAGGCAAGCACATGGCACAGACAACGCTGCTGGTAGACGGCCTGTACTTTGGCGAAGGCCCGCGCTGGCACGAGGGTCGCTTATGGTTCAGCGATTTCTACGACCACGCGGTAAAATCTGTTGGCGAAGCCGGCGATTTGCGCACCGAGCTGGAGCTAGACGACCAGCCCTCTGGCCTGGGATGGCTGCCCGATGGCAGCTTGTTACTGGTATCCATGCGTCAACGCAAAGTGCGGCGCCTGCAGGACGGTGGCCTGGTTGATCACGCTGATATTGCCGACCTCACTGCCCATCTATGCAATGACATGGTGGTGGACGCCCAGGGCCGTGCCTGGATTGGGAACTTTGGCTTTGATCTTGATGCAGCCTTCAAAGAACGCGGCGTCGAGGTACTCAATGACCACCCCACCGCCAACCTGGTACGCGTTGATGCCGATGGTTCTGTACACCTGGCCGCCGAGGGCATGCATTTTCCCAATGGCAGTGTTATCACGCCCGATGGAAATACTCTGATTGTCGCGGAAACACTGGCCGGTTGTTTAACCGCATTTTCCATTGAACAAGACGGCACTCTCACCAATCGTCGCATTTGGGCTCCGCTGGAAGGCGTCGCGGCCGATGGTATCTGCCTGGACGAGAGCAATCAGATCTGGGTTGCCAACGCGCTGGCGCATGAAGTGATCCTGGTGGCCGAAGGTGGCGAGGTCATACAGCGCGTGGAAACGAGCCAACCCTGCTTCGCCTGCATGCTCGGCGGGGCCGATGGCAAAACCCTGTTTGCGGTAACAGCGGCATCTTCGGACGCTGGGGAAGCCGCTGCTGCCCGCACCGGCAAAATAGAAGTGCTTACCGTTAACACCGCCGGGGCCGGTTATCCCTGATTGTTCCAATTGGTCGATGGCCGAATTAGTTCGGTGGTCCGCGTTCGGCTCTACAGGTTTGGTCGAATGAATTCGACCCTACAGTTATTCTTTAGGATAGTCATATAACTTATTGATATTTATGTATTTAATGGGTATTAACATCCCTCCATAACGCTTCGCCAGCGCGGCCAATCTTGCCAATACCTCTCCCATGGACTACACCGTAGGCAGGAATAAAAATAACAATTTGCTAGAGGAAGGCCAATGAATATCCCTGCACACCTTAGCTTGTGCTGCGTACTTGCAGTATTTTCTTTACCTGCCAGTGCCGAGATCGATGGCAACGCTATAGCCGCTAGCGACCAGGGTGGCGACTGGCGTGCCTATGGACGCAGTTACAGCGAGCAGCGCTTTAGCCCACTCAAACAAATCAACGACGGCAATGTCGACCAGTTGAAGCTCGACTGGTACCTGGATATGCCCGATTCCAAGGCACTGAGTGCCACGCCACTGATCGTCAATGGGGTCATGTACTTCACCGCCTCACAGTCTGTGGTAATGGCAGTAGACGCCACTAACGGCAAACTGCTGTGGCGCTACGATCCAGAAGTTATCCAACGCCTGATCGACAAAAAGCCCAGTCGCTTTAACTGGGGCAGCAATCGCGGCGTTGCTTTCTGGAAAGGCAAGGTGTACGTGGCCACCTTTGATGGACGCCTGATAGCTCTGGATGCTGATAACGGCAAGGAAATCTGGTCCACGCAAACATTCCCCATTGGTGAGCCGCGTTATATCACTGGCGCCCCACGGGCCTTCAATGACATGGTTATTATTGGTCACGGCGGTGCCGAAGCGGGCGCAATTCGCGGTTATGTTACCGCCTACGATGCGCTGACCGGCGCACAAAAGTGGCGCACTTATATCGTGCCTGGCAATCCCGCTGATGGCTACGAATCGGAAGCTATGAAAATGGCCGCCGCGACCTGGCGCGGCGACTGGTGGATTCATGGCGGCGGCGGCACGGTGTGGAACTCCATGACCTATGATCCCACTTACAACCGCGTTTACCTGGGCACTGGCAACGGCGCGCCCTGGAACCAGGAGGTCCGTAGCCCAGGTGGCGGCGACAACCTGTTCCTGTGTGGCATTCTGGCGCTGGACGCCGATACGGGTGAGTATGTTTGGCACTACCAGACCACCCCGGGGGAAAACTGGGACTACAACGATGCCATGGATATTGTCATGGCCGAATTGGAGTGGGAAGGCAAACCTCGTAAAGTACTTTTGCATGCGCCCAAAAACGGCTTTTTCTACGTGCTGGATCGTGCCGATGGGAAACTTCTCGGTGCCGAAAAATTTGGCAAGGTCACCTGGGCCGAGCGTGTGGACCTGAAAACAGGCCGCCCGGTGGAAACACCAGAGGCGCGTCTACCCGAAGGCGTTGGAGTGGTGTACCCCAGTTTTTACGGCGCTCACAACTGGCAGGCCATGTCTTATAACCCCGACAACGGTCTGAGCTATATCCCCTACCAGGAAATGGGCGGTGAATACGATAAACGGGGCATTGATCGCGAACGCTGGCGGGCCGACGACTTCAAATTCAACACGGGCTTTCAGCCCTACCGCGGCGACATAGGGGTGGCGGATGTTAATTCTGCCCTGCTGGCCTGGGATGTGAAGAGACAAAAACCCGCCTGGCGAGTCAAACTGCCCGGATTCTGGAATGGTGGCACGGTTACCAGCGCCGGCAACCTGGTATTCCAAGGCACCAGTGGCGGTCGCCTGCACGCCTACAGCGCCGACCGGGGCCTGCCCCTTTGGAGCTTTGATGCTGGCGTCGGCATATCCGCGCCACCGGTCATCTATGCCGTGAAGGGCAAGCAGTATATAGCCATTCTGGCTGGCTGGGGCGGCGTAGCCTACCTGGGTTCAACTGCCTTCGCCCAACACGGCTGGACCTATGGCACACACCCGCGCCGCCTGCTGGTATTTTCCCTGGACGGCAAGGCAACACCCCCACCCATTAAACCACCCCAGACACAGCTGGTTCTGGTAGACGATTCGAAGCAGTCAATTGATGAAGCGCAAGCGGCGGTAGGCCAGGATCTGTATTTGTCCATGTGCATTGGCTGCCACGGCATGGCAGTGATTTCCGCTGGCGGCGCTCCCGACCTGCGCGCTTCCAAACTGGCCGCCAACCTGGATGCCTTCCGCCAACTGTTGCACACCGGTGCACTGCAATCTCGGGGTATGCCGCGTTTCCAGGAACTCAATCCTCGGGAGATGGAACAAATCTACTGGTTTATCCGCCAGCGGGCGCGCGAGTCCCTGGCAGAGAATGCTACTTTAACGGCTGTCGGCGCCGCCGGAGCCAGCTCGCCGTAACAACTGCGCGGCGGGTACAGCATCAGTGAGGAAGCTAATGTTGCGTTGCCTGGCGTTCACCATGTGCTTGTTTGCAGTGTCGGTTTGGGCCGAACTGCTAGACCCAGAGTCTGCCGCGGATGAGTGGCTGCAGCAGCTTGTGCCACATCTGCAAGCCAATGGCATTGATGCCGTCGGCAACCTCAATGCCAGGGTCCTCAAACCACGCAAAAAACTTCCACGGCCCCGACTGGGGTACCTGCCAGACATCTCCCGCCGGATGATGGCCAATGCCAACGAACTGGCAAACTGGGAAACTGCCCACAGGCAAGGCTTGATCGGCGGATTGGCTGCCATACCCAAAGCACCGCAACACACCGATTTTACCCAGGCCTGGTGGGATACGCCCAGTACACAGCGCAGCTTCGTCAGCTTTGCCAATACGGATAGCGCTGACATCGCTCTGGTCGCGCAGGCGTTTAATGCCGCTGGACTATCCACCCTGCTAATGGCTAGCCCGATCAGCGAACAGCCTGCCGCGGGTCAATTCTACGCCACTGCCGGCAGACGTCTCAGCCTCGACAGCAACAACGCGCGCAAACTCGATACCGAGGCTCAGGAACTCTCCCTGCTGGGGCGCAGGCTGCGCCGCAAAAGTAATTCGGTGTACCCTGAGACCGGTAAATCTTCCCGGTATTACGCCGCCAATGAGCCGGATCGGTTTCGCAAGGCGGACCTGGGTGATGAAGTAACCGCTGCGGTCATACCCGAGATCATTGTTTCGGGCGGCATTGCCCTCGGTGAAGTGGCAACTTTCGAACCGGAGATTCAAGCCCTGCTCTACCGCGCCGATCAGGGTTTGAGCGCCCTGCTGGCAGATTCAACAGAAGTTCGCTTGCAGGCGGCAGAGGACGCCCTGCTGCGCGCCTGTTTTGATTTTGCCGTCCGCAGTATCCATATCGAATCGGACGCCATCATCGACATCGACGCAAGGGGACGAATTAAAATATCCAGCGCTTTTCGCGATACTGACATTGGTTTCCAGCTCATCCAGGTTGACCAACAACCCTTCGCCTACATCGACGGCCTCAATGTCATCAAGAGCGTCATCATCGATACCGGCGTGCGCATCACCGGGCACGAGACGGTACTGGGATTTATGACGGACTACGAAATCCGCTTTATTAATGCTGATCGTCGCCAATTGGCGGAAACCAGGGCCGCCCTGCAGTATCGTTACAACTCCTTCAGCGATCAATCACACTACAAAAACCGTTGGGGAGTGCGAGCTTTTCGCACCGCCACTGCAGACCTGGATGGCCTGGGAGAAGCGACCCGTAAGGCGGCCACCGTGGCTGGCTGGGTGGCCCTGTTCCGTGCTGTGGAAAGCAGTACTATAGATTTCAGCCGTGGCCGTTATGAATTTCTGCGCATTGACACAGCCGGCCAGGCCACACCCAGGCGCAGCGGGGGTTATCAATGAGGAATAAAATGAACAAACTGAAGCTTAGCTTCAGCGCTCTTATCTTGCTTCTGCCTGCCGCCATCTGCGCTCAGGAAAGTAACAGCCAGGCACTGCACATGTGCCTGGATGGAGACCCTTTACCGCGCCATGCTGAGGGCCAACAAAGTATCCTTGCCGGTTGCAGTTACATTATTGATGCCGGGGACAAATTTTCGCCGGGGTCTGTGACCAACGCTTATCTGAGACGCGCGAGTGCACAGCTCGCTGCCCACAACTACGAATTAGCTATCGAGGACTACAACGAACTCATTGACCGCGTGCCCAATGAGTCGCGCGTGTATCGCTATCGTGGAATTGCCTGGAGCAACCTCAACCAGCATAGCAAAGCCATTAGGGATTATGGCCGCGCACTGAAGTTAAGCCCGGATGATGCACAGGCCTGGTATCTGCGCGGCTTCGCCTTCTCGCGCAAGGATAAACATCAGCGGGCGATTAAGGATTACAGTCGGGCGATTACCCTGATGCCGGAGTTTATGAGTGCCTACAACTACCGCGGCCACAGCTATGTCATCCTGCAAGACTGCGACAAGGCCATAGAAGATTTTGACAAAACCATTGCCTTAAAGCCGGACCATGCATTGGCCTATGCTGATCGGGCGGAGTGTCATGACATCCGGGGGCATGAGCAAGAAGCCCTTGCTGATTACGCCAGCGCCCTAGCACTGGCACCGGATAACCCGGACATGCACAATTTTGTGTGCTGGGCCAAGGCCCTGGCCGGTGATGGCGAGGCGGCAATGCCGCACTGCAACCAAGCCATTACCATGGCGCCGGAAATCCCCGAGTTCTACGACAGCCGTGCACTGGCCTGGTATCGACTGGGTGAATACGACAATGCACTGGCGGATGAAGAGCGCTCAATGCGCGAGCCCAGCTGGGAAAACCACGCTCTGCGCGCCGCCATTTATTTCCAGGCGGGAGAGCTGAAAACCGCCAAAAAAGATTACAAAAAAGCGCGCAAGCTGCAGCGTGACCGCAAGCAGTTACAAAAGCGATTCAGCCAACTGGGTATCGATCCAGCCGATTTCTAGGTCCTGGGGTTGCCGCGCATGTACGGCCTGCCCCTCAACGCTCTATCTTCGCGCCATAAACAGCAGCTACACGCAGTCGCAGGTGGCCTGATTCACGCAGGAGTAATAGTACAAGTCGTCTGGCTTTGGAAAACAGCCATTACCCACCGTGCTGGACGCGGCCGTTGCAGTAGCGAAACACCCACCGGGCCAACTGCCACCGGTTCTGCATGTCGCGGTACAAGCTGTATCCGGGGCCGTGATAAGCGTACACGCTGTCGCGCCCGTGCGCGCCGTTTCGCACAAGGCTCGCGTGGTGTATCCAGTACTTGGTACAACATTTGGCCCGATCATGGTGTCAGATGCACAGCATCCGAAAAGAGTGAGCGTGGTGAGCGCCAATATTGCCAATGTCTTGCAAGGATTCATGTTCATGATTCTCTCCGTGATAACTGGCGATAACCGCGGATACGCTCATCAAGTGGCGGTAATTCACCAATGGACGTCTTCAAAATAAATATAGTTCACGCCACCCTGTTTGGCTAATCCTGACGTTCGATCTTCAACTTGTTCTGCCGACGGCCCATAAATACCGCGGTAAACCCCAGTAGCACCAACAGGGCCAGCCATTTGGCAACCGAGACGGGCAGGTAACTGTCGCGAATAAAGGCATCGCTCACCCCCCGCACACTCCACAGGTTGCCACTGCCACGACCCACCACCAACTGACCCTTCATACCCTTCTCCATATGCTGGGCCATATCACAATGCAGCAAGTAGGTGCGATCATCGCCGGGCACGATAAAGGTGCCGGTCATGGTCGCGCCGCCGTTGGCTTCGATATGAAACATGCCACCGGGATAGAGGTATTTTGGCAGCCCGTGCACCATCCACTGGTGACGCACTTCATCGAGGTTGGTAAAGGTAACAGTGAGGCGGCTGCAGGGTTCTACCCGCAACTCGTGTTCACTCAATCCAAAGATAATGCCGGGTGCGTTGGCGGCGTGGTCGCGACCACCCTCGATAAAAAATTGGTAGTCCCGCGAAATAGCCTCGCAGCCGCGTGGCAACGTATCGGTGTTGGCATTCATCACCATACCGGCGTCGTTCATCAGCATCGCCAACAGCCACCACATCAACGGCGCTTCCCCGCCACAGCGCTAATCGTTAGCGCCCCCAGCATACCCACCCCCAACGCTAACACCAGCAGGCGCAACAACAACCAGCCGTCTATGCCGGGTTCGGCAAACAGGCCCGGCGCATAACTCTCCCAGACGGGAATTTCCTTGCGGTAATAGGCCTCGGTGAAATAGGGTTTGTAGCTCACCCCCTGGGTACGCGGCCAACCATTGGGGTTCATGTAATCGCCATAGACAATGGCGCTGATATTACCACCGGGGCCAATGCCATCGGTGGTGGTGCCATTGTATTGATGATCGTGAAACAGCCACATGCCGGGACCGTAGGCATTCAAACCGTCATTGGTGGTCAGCAAATCCAGTTCCGCACGCTGGGAGGTTCCCAGCCACAACACATCGCGGGCGAAGCGGGCCGATACAGGTATTGAGTTTCCATCGGCATGAGTTACCGTAAACTTGTGTCCGTGGGTATGCAGGGCAATGCCCTTGGCGCCGCCATTGACCACCCGCAACTTAACCCGCTCGCCCTCTTCAACCACGATCAGGGATTCGCGCAGGGTGTAGGGAAAGGAACGGCCATTGAGTGTGAAGTAGTCCTGGGTGGCATCGGTAATATCGTAATCCCGGTGCATGGACTTGGTGATCAGGCGCGGGTCGCGATGTTGCTGGATACGCTCACCCAATTGTTTGTCGAGATCCAGGTAGTGCAGGTCGTATTCCCGGTCGTAATTCTCCCGACTTGCCACGGAGCGGGCCCGCACCTGGCCACTACCTACATTCATAGTTTGCAGCCAGTTATTGGGGCGGTTTTCCTCGATCACAAACAAACCCTGCAAGCCCATCATCACGTGCACATGGGGCTGCACGTGGCAGTGGTAATACATGGTACCGGCGTGTCGTGGATTCAACTCATAGGTCCTGGACATACCCGGCATCACCGGTAATTCACTGGTCAGTGGAACACCGTCATTGCCCTCACCGGATACATCTACAAAACCATGATCGGCACCATGCAAATGCAGGGTGTGCGGCATGTAGTGGGTGTTTTCCAGGGTAATGGTGACGCGATCCCCCTGCTCCACCCGGATCACCGGTGACGGCAGGCGCAAGGCGTTGCGTGCCCATACAGATTCGAAATTCTCCCGCGCCATGCCAGCCAGCTTGGGTGCAAATACCCACAGGCCCGGCTTGATGCCCGGTGCAATCGCATACTGGGTTACCGGCTGGCGAGATTCGGCTGAACTGCCATTAAGCTCGGCCACTTCCAGGCGAATGTGGATTTCATCCGGATCACCATCGCCATCAAGATCACGACCTTTCACAACCGCGTCTGAGGTCAGTCCGCTTTGCATCAGGGTGTGGTGACTAACATTGTTGGTACCACGTACAAACGCGGCAATCGCATAGGGATTATCGGCGGCACAGGTCACCGCCGCCTCTATGGCCACTCCATCGATTTGCTGGGCATCGCGCCAGCCCTGGTTTTCCTCGACGCAAAAAGGCTCCGACTCTTCTACTGCACTATCGAGAGATTGCGGAAAGGCCCGGAAAGAAGCGGCGCCAAACCACTGGGACAGTTGTACCCGCAGGCCAAAGGGATACCACTGCGGCGGATACGCCAGCAGGATAAGACAAATGGCAACCACCCACCACTTACGATTGAGCACTGCTACGCCTCCGCCAAAAATAGGCACCGGCAGCGGCCACGCAGGCGGCCAGCAGTAGCCAACGTGAATAATTGATGCGCCCTACCTGGAATGGAAACACGGCGTAATAGTGCAGGTTCTTGCTGGGATGCGGTGCGCCAACCACGCCGATATATCCCCCCGCTTCAAGAAAATTGTGTTCGACCGTTAACTGGTTACTGGCTCGCACTACCGGCGGTTGGTAAAAAACCGTGCGCGCGTCTATATCATCCAGCGCCGCAATGTTTTCCCAGCGGGCAAAGATACCCAAGCCATCAACATCGCGGATAATTCTAAAATCCACCGGCACTTCTTTCAGACTACCGTGCAGGTAGTCGAGCACAAACAGGGTATTGCCCGTGTCAGGAAGGTCTTCGCAAAATTCTTCGTTACCGCGGGTGTCAGACTGATAAATGGTAAAGTGTGCCGTGTATATACCGATCTCGATCATACAGCTGCCCGCCTCACCGACAACGGCACCCGCAGCCAGCAAGCGACTCGACGCCAGCAGCAACAGGATAGTTATTATAAATTTCATCCCCGTCTCCACTCCTGTGGTCTACTCTAACAGAACCGGCACAATCAACCACTACGCACATCTCTGCAGCCAACAATTCACCCAATAATTCACCCAACAATAGGTACCGATATGATCGATTTGCATTACTGGGCTACGCCCAATGGCAAAAAACTGACTATTCAACTGGCGGAATGCGACCTGGATTACAATCTTGTTTACTGCCGCATCGGTGCCGGCGATCAGTTCAGCCCCGAATTTCTTGCTATCAATCCCAACCATCGTATGCCAGCTATAGTCGACGACGATCCGGCTGATGGTGGCACGCGCCTCTCTGTATTTGAGTCCGGCGCCTGCATGATGTACATCGCCGAGAAAACCGGCCAGTTTGGTGGCCGCAACGAGCGGGAGAAGTGGGAGATCTGCCAGTGGGTGATGTGGCAAATGGCCAACCAGGGGCCCAAATTTGGTGAGCGGGGGCACTTCGCCCGCCTCAAGGACAGCGAGGGGGACCAAAGCTACGCCCTGACCCGTTTCAGCGATGAAGTGCATCGCCTGTATGGCGTAATGAATAACCGACTCTACGACAGGCGCTACCTGGCCGGCGATGAATACACTATCGCCGACATGGCCTGCTACCCCTGGGCCACCTACTGGGACAAGCAGGGCATTGACCTGGGCGAGTTTAAATACTTCAAACGTTGGCTAGCTGAACTGAGCGAACGACCCGCCGTACAAAAAGGCATGGCCGTGGGCGAAGAAGTCAGTGTCGACTATTCAAAATTGAGTGAAGAAGACATCGCCCGCCTCAAGGCCCTGCTATACAACCAGCGAGCACAACCGGCACCGGAGACCGGTGGCATAGAGAGCTGATTATTCGACGAAAGCCCGCTCGACCACGTAGTGGCCCAGGGTGCCGCCACGGGTTGCGCGAAAGCCGCGCGCTTTCAGCACTGCTGTAAAGTCCTTGAGCATGCTGGGGCTACCACACAACATAAAGCGGTCATTTTCCACCGAGGCAGGAGGCAAGCCAATGTCATCGCTTAGCTTGTCACTGGCCAGCAAGTCTGTGAGACGACCCGTGGTATGAAATTCTTCGCGAGTGACGGTGGGGTAATACACCAGTTTCTCTCGCACCAGGTCGCCGAAGTACTCGTTGTTGGGCAGGTGTTCAGTGATGATCTCCCGGTAGGCCAGTTCGTCGACATAGCGACAGCCGTGGGTCAAGATGACCTTGTCGAAGTTCTGGTAGATCTCCGGGTCGCGAATAATACTCAAAAAAGGTGCCAGGCCAGTGCCCGTGGCAATCAGGTACAGGTGCCTGCCGGGCAGCAAGTTGTCTTCAACCAGGGTGCCGGTGGCTTTACTGTTTACCAGTATCTCGTCGCCGATATTGATGTGCTGTAATTTAGAGGTGAGTGGCCCATCGGGCACCTTGATACTGAAGAACTCCAACTCCTCCTCGTAATGAGCGCTGGCCATGCTGTAAGCACGCAGCAGTGGTCTGCCGTCCTGTTCCAGACCGATCATGGTGAAATGGCCGCTCTTGAAACGAAACCCCGGGTTGCGAGTGGTTTTAAAGCTGAACAGGGAATCGGTCCAGTGATGCACCTCGGTAACCTGTTCGCGCAGTAGTTGTGCCATACCTGTCATTGTCCGCCGTAGATGATGTGTTCCACTTTAGCCTTTACGCACATATAGGTAAAATGCTTATTTCATGTATGATATATCGGTTTTATAGATATAGGATGCCATAGGAGTTATCGATGCGCTATACCCTGCGTCAGCTGGAAGTTTTCCTGGCCACGGCCAAATTCGAGAACATCAGTCGTGCCGCCGAGAGTCTGTCCATGTCCCAATCAGCGGCCAGCAGCGCCCTGCGAGACCTGGAGCAACAATTCGATATTTCGCTATTTGATAGAGTAGGAAAAAGGTTAAGAATCAATAATTTAGGGTCTTTTATTCAAGCAAAAGCAGAAGCTGTGCTGGAGCAATCCAAAGACCTCGAAAGAGCCTTCACCGATACCGGTGAGTTAGGCCACCTGCGAGTGGGCGCCACCCTCACCATCGGCAATTACCTGGCGGTAAAGATGATCGCCCAGTTTCGCGAGTCTTATCCCCGGGCCGACATCACCTTAACAGTCGCCAATATGACAACCATCGCCGAGCAGGTTGCCCACTTTGAGCTGGATGTGGGCTTGATTGAGGGTGAGCTCAATCACCCGGACCTGGATATCCAGCACTGGCGCGATGACGAACTGGTGGTTTTCGCAGCTCCTGGCCATCCTTATACGCAACTTGCCGCACTGTCGGATGAACATTTATTGAACACACCCTGGATAGTGCGGGAAACCGGTTCTGGCACCCGGCAGACTTTCGACCGGGCCATGTCAGGCATACTGCCAGCCCTGAACCTGTCGTTGGAATTACAACACACCGAGGCGATCAAGCGCGCGGTAGAAGCTGGCCTGGGGCTGGGCTGCCTGTCACAAATCAGCCTTTACGATGCGTTTCGTCGCGGCTCGCTGGTACCGGTGGCGGTGCCCCACCGAAACTTCCAGCGCAGCCTCAGTATTATCATGCACAAAGCCAAATACCAGAGTGCCGGCCTGCAGGAATGGCTGTCACTGTGCCTCAGCCAGCCGGGCCATCCACGATGAGGCCCCGCAGGGCATTAAGAACGGCATCGGGTCTTTCGCTCAAGCTGGAGTGGCCACAGCGGTCCAGCTCGACCGTGCGACAACCGGGAATGGCGGCAGCCACCTTTCGTGAATTGACCGGCGCCGTCATCATGTCCTGGGCACCGATGATAACCAGGCTGGGACATTGTACCTGGGTGGCCAGATTCGCCCCATTGTCGAAGTTGTTACAGGCGTTTAAATCGGTGAAAAAGACGTCTTCACCGGCTCGCTCCAAAAGGCGCTCGCCACCACTGGTCATCCACATGCCCGGCACTTCATTGCTGCCGATTGTCGCAAAGCGGCTGTAGCTCCAGTTATTGGCCATATCAATGGCCGTGTGGCTGTTGTCCCGGGCGGCATTGAGTAGCGGATCGGCCACCGGCATGGGTGTCGAGGTGCCCAGCAATGCCAGTTGGCTGGCGTGCTCAGGGCGCCGGGCTGCCAGGTTCAAGGCCACCAGGGAGCCCATGCTGTGCCCGACGATAGTCGCCGTGGGCAGACCCATAGTATCCATCAGCTCGCATATCCAGTCGGCAATGACATCAATACTGTCCAGGGCCGCACCCGCGCTACGTCCATGGCCGGGCAGGTCCGGTGCGACCACGTTGTAACCATGCCGGGCAAAATGTCTGGCCGGCATAACCCAAACCGTGTGATCCAAACCGGCACCGTGAATAAATACCACCGCCGCCGCATCGCTGCGGTGCTGGCAGCTGCCCGTCGAGTAGAAGGTTCTGTTGCCGTTACAGTCTATATACATAGCAGTGTCTCGCGAGTGTCAGGATTTTTGCGAGGCCTTCAGGCCCCGGCTCAGGTCGGCGAGCAGGTCGGCGGGATCTTCCAGACCAATGGACAGTCGAATAAGCCCCTCGGAAATACCCGCCGCAGTCAACGCATCCGCATCCATGCGATGGTGGGTGGTACTGGCCGGATGAATTACCAGGGATTTGGCGTCGCCGATATTGGCCAGGTGAGAAAACACACTGAGCCCCTCGATCAGTTTGCGCCCGGCGTCCCGTCCACCCTGTACACCGAAACTGAAGACGGCGCCGCAACCATTGGGTAACAGTGTCTTGGCCAGCTCGTAATCCGGGTGGTCAGGTAATTCCGGGTAGCTGACCCATTCGACATTCTCGTGTGCGTCTAAAAACTCGACCATTTTACGAGTGTTGCTGACATGCTTGTCCATGCGCAGCGACAGGGTTTCAATGCCCTGCAGTACGTAAAAGGCCGTGGTCGGCGACATGCAGGCTCCGAAATCTCGCAGCCCTTCCTTACGCGCTCGCGTGATAAATGCTGCCGGGCCAAACTCTTCGGCAAAATTCAGATCGTGAAAGCCAGCATAGGGTTCACTCATGGTGCTGAACTTGCCGGAAGCCTCCCAGTCAAACGTTCCACCGTCAACCAGGACACCGCCAATTACCACGCCGTGACCGCTGAGAAACTTGGTAGCAGAGTGCATGACCATGTCTGCTCCCAGCGCCAATGGCTGGCACAGGTAGGGCGTGGTAAATGTGGCATCTACCAACAGCGGCAGGCCCGCATCGTGGGCCACCTGTGAAATCACCGGCACGTTGAGTACCTCCAAACCGGGGTTGCCGAGAATTTCACCAAACACCAGGCGTGTGTTGGCTTGTATAGCCCCGCGAAAAGCCTCCGGGTCGCGGGGATCAACAAAAGTGGTTTCAATGCCGAACCGGGGCAGCGTATAGGCCAACAGGTTATGGGAACCGCCGTACAAACTGCGCGAGGCCACGATATGATCACCGGCGCCAAGCAGTGTGCATATCGCCAGATGCAATGCCGCCTGTCCACTGGCGGTGCAAATCGCGCCCACACCACCGTCCAGGGCAGCCATACGTTCTTCCAGTACCGCGTTGGTGGGATTGGACAAACGCGAATACACATGACCGGCCCGTTCAATATTGAATAGCCCGGCCGCATAGTCACTGTCCTTGAAGACATAGGATGCAGTCTGGTAGATCGGCGTAGCACGGGCTCCTGTGGTGGGGTCAGGTTGCTGACCGGCGTGCAGGCTCAGGGTGTCAAACTGGATGCCTTTGGATTTTGCCATTGTGTACCTCGGTTTGTGTCAGTTGATATTACTGTCTGGAAAAGTTTATTGTTATCTCTTGTGAGAATCCAGCAAGGAAAACCCCCATGTTCACAACACTGGAAATCGGCGCGCGCATCAAGCGCAAGGATTTTAATCAAGCCGAATTGCAACTGCGACAACAATTACTGAAATTACAATTTGAATTGGCAGGCAAACCCTACCCGGTCATCATTATCGTATCGGGTGTTGAGGGTGCCGGCAAAGGCTCTGTCGTGCATCGTTTCAATGAGTGGATGGATCCCAGCCGCATTGAGACCCACGCCTTCTGGGATAAGTCTGACGAAGAGGAGCAGCGCCCCTTCTATTGGCGCTTCTGGCGCGCCATGCCCGCCAATGGAAAAATTGGTGTATTTTTCGGCTCCTGGTACACACGGCCCATCATCGAGCGCGCCTTTGGCAAAAGCGGCGATGCCGAGCTGGATACAGAAATGCAGCGCATCGATGATTTCGAGCGCATGCTCACTGACGACGGCGTGCTGATTGTAAAACTGTGGTTTCACTTGAGCGCCAAGACCGCCCATGCACGCTATAACAAGGACATCAGAAAGCGGCTGGAAAGCTTCGATATTCCCGAGGCCGCCATACATTTCACTGAACGCTACGATGAGTTCAAAGCCGTCAGTGAACGCGCTATCAGACAAACTGATACGGAACACAGCCCCTGGCATCTGATTGAAGCCGAGGATGCCAACTACAGAGAAATCACCGCCGGAGAAACGCTGCTCAACGCGCTGCAACAGCGGTTTCTGAAAGATGATATCGAACCACCCGCCGCCGACCCCTTGCCCCACCCCCCGGCAACCAATCAGCCAACCATCCTCCAAACAGTTCCCACAGACAGGGTTCTTAAATCGGCGGAGTATAAGAAGCAGCTAGCCAAGTACCAGAAGAAATTGCAGAAATTGTCCTGGCAACTACGCGAGCAAGGCCGGTCTGTGGTGGCTGTTTTTGAAGGCTCGGATGCAGCCGGCAAGGGCAGCGCGCTCAGGCGCGTAACCCAGGCCATAGATCCGCGCTTGTTCACCCTGGTACAGTTCGCGGCTCCCACTGACGAAGAACGCTGCCATCACTACCTGTGGCGCTTCTGGCGTCACCTCGCCCGCGATGGCAAGTTCACGTTCTTTGACCGCTCCTGGTATGGCCGGGTACTGGTTGAACGGGTGGAAGGATTTGCGCGCGAGGAAGAATGGCAACGCGCCTACCTGGAAATCAATCGTTTTGAAGAGCAAATCACCCTGCACGGCTCAATCGTCCTGAAGTTCTGGGTGCACATCAGTAAAGAAGAGCAACTCATCCGCTTTAAACAGCGCGAAGTGACACCCCACAAACAACACAAGATTACCGAGGAGGACTGGCGCAACCGGGAGAAGTGGGATGAATACGAGGCAGCCGTCCACGACATGGTGACCCATACCAGTACCCGTTACGCACCCTGGACCCTGGTGGCGGGCAACGACAAACGTTATGCCCGCATCCAGATTCTCAAGGTGTTCTGCGAGCAGCTAGAGGCTATTTGCGACCAGGCCTAGACCTGCTAATCTGCATTTCCAGACAACAAAGCAAGTGGATTGGCTATGGAAAACCAGCAGCTACACGACCGCACGCTCTATGGATTCTGGTTGTCGCCCTACATGTCAATTGTGGCGCATGTGCTCAAGGAATCCGGTCTGGATTTCAATTATCAACGCGTATCACCCTTTGTGGGAGCCACTCTGGGTGACTCTCACAGGGCCCGCAACTCTCTGGGCAAGATTCCCAGCCTGGAAGAAAGCAGCGGCCTGATAATCTCTGAAAGCCAGGCTATTTGTCGCTACCTGAGTCGGACCTATGAGTCGGCCCAGCATCTTTATCCCTGCCATGATCCCATTCGCTGTGCCGAGGTAGATCGCGTTAACGACTTCCTGACTTTCTCCATCAGCGGTCCGTTCTTCAACTGGTTTGTGGTCGGCGGCTATTGGCCGCAGGCATGGGGAGCCAAGACCAAAAAAGAATCTGACATATTCAGCAGCTGGTCCATGGTCATGATTAAAAGTGGTCTTGCACGGCTAACGGAAGGTTCGCAAATGTCCCCCTTCCTGCTGGGAGCGGAGCCGCTGCTGCCCGACTTCCATCTATTTCATATCCTCGAACTCGGAAAAACCTTCTCCAAAATTTTTGAACTGCCTTTTCTCAATGTGCTCGAAGGCGATGTGGTATTGCAAAGATTCTACGACGCCATGTTGCTGAGACCGTCCACCGTTGCAATACTGGAGGAGCAGGCGGGAGAGCACGACGCCACCCGGCGCGAGATATTTGAGGAGTTTGGCGATGCCTACGCAGACATCCTCAAGCCCGCCAAAGCTGGGCTTTCAATGCTGTTTGGCCACGAGGTGTAAGTTAAAACAAGCCCTGGATCAAACCGTCGCCATTGACACTGATGCGCTCTGAAGAAGGGCTGCGCGGTAAACCGGGCATGGTAAACAGGTCACCACATAGCACAACTACAAACCCGGCTCCCGCCGACAAGCGCACCTCGCGAATGGGTAGCTCAAAATCCCGCGGAGCGCCTTTTATCGATGGGTCGGCGGTAAAACTGTAGGGCGTCTTGGCCATACACACAGGCAAATGCCCATAGCCGGCCTCCTCCAACGCCTGCAGGTGGCGGCGGCTCTTTTTTTCCGCAACCACATCGGCTGCGCCGTAAACTTTCTGGGCAATAGCGCGTATTTTATCCAGCAGGGGCATGTCCGCGGGGTAGGTAAATTGTAGCTCTGATCCGTTTCCCTCGGTGGCTGCACACACAGCTTCTGCCAGAGCTTCGGCGCCTGCGCCACCCTTGGCCCAGTGTTCGCACAGACAGGCAACCACTCCCTGCTCATCACAATAGGCCTGCAAACGCGCCAGCTCGGCATCGCTGTCGGCGACAAAGCGATTGATAGCGACCACCACTGGCACACCAAAGCCCTGCATATTCGCCAGATGTCTGCCCAGGTTGGCGAGGCCAGCCTCCAGCGCTGTGAGATCCTCTGTTTCCAAACTGTCGCCCGCAGCACCACCGTTGAGTTTGAGCGCCCGGATGGTCGCCACCACCACAGCCGCGGCCGGTCGCAGACCGGATTGCCGGCACTTGATATTGAAGAATTTTTCAGCGCCGAGGTCAGAGCCGAAACCAGCCTCGGTAACCACGTAGTCCGCCACTTTTAACGCGGTAGAGGTCGCGATCAAAGAATTACAGCCGTGGGCAATATTGGCAAAAGGACCACCGTGAATTATTGCCGGTGTACCTTCCAGAGTCTGCACCAGGTTGGGTTGCAGGGCGTCGCGCAACAATGCCGTCATGGCGCCCTCCGCCTTTAATTGCCGGGCGCGAATCTTGTCGCCAGCAAAGTTATAACCAATCACAATATCGCCGAGTCGTCGCTGCAGGTCGGGCAGGCTTTTTGTCAGGCAAAAAACCGCCATGACTTCAGAGGCAGCGGTAATATCAAAACCCGTTTGCCGGGGAATACTGCTGCCTGGTCCACCCAGACCCGCCACCAGATGGCGCAGTGCCCGGTCGTTCATATCGACAACCCTGCCCCAGGTGCGGCGACGCACATCAAAGCCCAACTCATTACCCCAGTGCAGGTGGTTATCAAGCATGGCGGACAGCAGGTTGTGCGCAGCACCAATCGCGTGTAGGTCGCCGGTAAAGTGCAGGTTGATTTCTTCCATGGGAATCACCTGGGCGTAGCCACCACCAGCGGCGCCACCTTTCATACCAAACACCGGGCCCAGGCTGGGCTCGCGTAAACACACCACAGTGCGTTTGCCAATGCGCCGCAAGCCATCCGCCAGGCCTACTGCTGTCGCGGTTTTTCCCTCGCCCAGGGGCGTGGGTGATATCGCCGTCATCAGGATCAGTTTTCCATCCGGTTTGTCAGCCAGGGACTGGCAGTAGTTTGCGTCCAGTTTGGCCTTGGTGGTGCCGTAACTGATCAGTGCCGATTCGGGAATACCCAGTTCAGCTGCAACAACGGGAATGGGTGCCGGGGTTGCTTCCCTGGCTATGTGTAAATCACTTTTCATAGTGTCTCACCGATTGAATTCATATCGCGTCATGTTACACAGAGTGAATCGGTCACACATCCACACCCTCCAGCAAATAGCCAATCACGACCTTGATGAGAAACCCAAAAATACCCAGGCCCAGGCCAACGTAGAGCACAACAGTACCGAATTGACCGGCATTACTGCGACGCGACAAATCCCAAACTATAAACAGCATGAAGCAGACCAGTGCGCCAACACCAACCATAACCCCGTAACTGGAAAACCAAGCGTCCATCAGCACCTCAATTGGAATGCCGCAACATCCACCCATGACAATTTCACAAGGCTATGATGAAGCCCTGCGAACGAACGGTAAAATAGATTTAGAAGGAATTATTGATCGGTTTTATCGATTGCCGAAAGGGGCGACCAGAGCTTCGAGCGGCAGCCAGAACACAAAGGCCAAGGGCACCTGTACAACCCGATCTCCACACAATACGGGTACAGCCCTGAATACAATCAGAATTGATGTTACTTACCCAGATATTTCCGCGATATTGTGCTGAACTTAAGATACGAGTGATGCAATCGCTTGTTACTGGTTAGCACAACTCGATTCACACATGGAGTGTGGAGGCCATCAACTGATGGAATTAGAAATAGATGAGGGAACAACTATGGACACTCAGAAAGGAATTCGAACGTCGACAATAATCAGGGAGCTGTCTCCAGTGGAGTTGGAGCAGGTAAGCGGTGGAATACTACCAATAGTTTTTGCAGTTGTTAGCCTGGCTTCGCATACCGCCGTTAGAGGTATTGGATGGGCGCTAGTACAGAGGGCAGCAAGCATTTATACAATTTACGCGGCTGCCGCTTACTACGGTGGTGGAAAGCACCGGCGAAGTAAAATCGTGGGCCACTAGCCAATCACTTGTTTTGCACAGTGGGCCAAATACCGCTGTGCTTTAAGTCATCCAATATTGATAGAATAATTTGTGATCCGCCAATATGTTTAGTCAGTGCGGGCGAAGGAATATTATGGCGAGCAAAGAGCGACAATGTCCCGCCTGCAGGCGCGGCATTGTGCGCATAGCCGAGCTTCGAAGCGGAGCCGAGTGTAGCCACTGTCGGAGCACGATCAGTGTGGATATGTTTTATGCATGGTGCACCACCATTCTTCTTTTTGTGGGTTTTTTAATTCTATTACCTTTTGACCAACTGGGCATGACGATGGCACTTGTGGCTGCCAGTGTGATTTACAGCATCTGGGGCTTCCAGATAAATGAACGCTGGCTGCCCTTAAAGTGTTATGAAGAATAGGACTGGATCAACCAGAGAAGTCTGTGCGAACGGGCAAAAACTGCCGAGACTTTAATCCGAAAGGTGCAGGCAGCAGATGCTCCTTTACCGGGGCAGGAAACCCAGGATTATGCCTGGTAATGCGATTCTGAACAGGAGAAGGCGAGGCGGAGAAGCTGCTTGCCTATGAGCCTGCGCCGGATGACGGTGTCTATACTGTCACATAGCGGACCAAGCACCCCTGTGTTTTCAATTATTTAGTTTTGACAGCATAATTTTCGAGAGGCCAATATGTTTAGTCAAAACAGGCTCTGGAGTGTGATGATTAGTAAAGAACGACGATGCCCAGTCTGTAAGCGTGGCATAGTGCGCGTAGAGGAACTCAGACATGGCGCGGAGTGTAATCACTGCCGCAGCGTCATTGAAGTGGATGCGTTTTATTCCATGGGCGTAGGTCTGGTTCTGGCGCTCTGCTGGCTCACCCTTTTTCGCTTGGATCTCGGGGACTTTGCCATGCCCTTTGTGGTGACAAGTGTAATTTACGGAATTTGGATTTACCAAATCCCGGCGCGCTGGTTGCCCTTAAAGTGTTATGAAAAATAGAGCTTAAACAAGCTGGCGCGATCAGTGCCGAATAGCAGAAACCGCGGCAGCCAGGTGCGACGTTGATCCAATGGGCGCGGGCAACAGTTGCTCTCTTATCAGGTAGGGCACTACTTCTTCCACCGGCAGCGCTGGGCTGTAGTAATAACCCTGAATATAATCACAACCATTGTTCATCAGGAACGCCAATTGCTCGGCAGTTTCCACACCCTCGGCCAGCACCTTGAGATCCAGCGCCTTGGCCAGCCCGATAATGGAGCGGGCAATGGCCTGGTCGCTGGCATTGGTGGTGATATCCATTACAAACGAGCGATCTATCTTCAATGTGCTGACCGGGTAGCGCTTTAAATAAGCCAGTGACGAATAGCCGGTTCCAAAATCGTCGATGGATACCGATAGCCCCAGCTCTCTCAGCGCCTCCAGGGTGCGAATACTGAGCTCGACATCGCGCATTGCAACACCCTCGGTTATCTCCAGTCCGAGCAAGTGCGCTGGCACGCCGGTTCTTTCAAGCAATTCCTCTATACTTGCAGCCAGGTCCGGCTGGCCGAACTGCACACCCGACAAGTTTACTTCAACCTTGATATCAAGCTGATGGTGGTCCTGCCAATATCTGATCTGATGACAGACGGTTTCCAGCACCCACGCACCAATAGGCAGAATCAAACCTGACTCCTCTGCCACGGGTATGAACTCCGCTGGCGAGACCTGCCCATAGGTTGGCGATTGCCAACGGATCAGGGCCTCGAGGCCAACAATCTGGCCTGTCCCGGGTGCGACAATCGGTTGGTAGTGCATCTGGAAGCCGTCATCTGCCAGCGCCCGCTTCATCTCATCTGCCCAGTCGATGTAGCGCAACGCCTTGGCGTACATCTCCTGATTGAATACTGTGTGGCCGCCTTTATTCTCCTCCTTGGCCCTGTGCAAGGCGGTGTCAGCATCTCGCAGCATGTCTTCAGGCGTGTCGTAATGCTCGTGGCCAAGCACTAATCCGATGGTGCTGGATATATCGATGTTCCTGTTATTGATGTCAAAGCTCGTATCAAACGCCAATTGAATTTTTTCACAGGCCATTATCGCTTCCTGAAGGGATCGGCGGTCCTCCAATAACAAGGCAAAGGTATCTCCACCAAACCGGGAGAGCGTGTCTACCTTACTGAGTGCCTGCTCTATCCTGCGGCTGACCTCAATAATCAACTGGTCGCCAGCTTCATGTCCCAGGCCCTCATTGATGGTGCGAAAGTGATCGAGGCCCACGAACAACACAGCAAACTCATAGCTTTTTGCCTGTTTTGCCCTATAGATTGCATGACTAACCCGATCGAGAAACAAGGTTCTGTTGGGCAGCCTGGTGAGTGAATCATAAAGGGCGTTGCGCCGTATCTGGCTTTCGTAACCCAGCTGTTGGCCAATATCTCGCATAGAGACCACCATACCCATCGCTTCAGCATTATCATCTCCTCCCCTGATAAGCTTGGCGCTGACCTCTACCGGCACCTCTGCACCATTTCGTTGCACCAGGTACTGCCTGGCAGCTGTCAAATCTTTACCCTGGTCCAGCACAATTGACTCGAGATCGATGCTGGGGCCAGCATTTTCTATGTCCTTTAGCTCCAACAACTGCACAATTGACATTCCACGGGCGCGAGAAGCGCTCACCTTAATCAGCTCTTCGGCCACTGAATTGATCAGAAATACCTTTCCCTGTGCATCAGTAGCGATTACCGCATCGCTGATATTGCTCAAAGTTGTATCCAGTTGACCCTTGGTCTCACGCAAGATCTTTTCTGTGCGATGCTTGTACAGGGCGATCTCTATAGTGATCTCGAGTTCCCGGTTGTCAAAGGGCTTGAGAATATAGCCATAGGGATCAGTGATCTTGGCGCGCTGCAGTGTTTGATCGTTGGAGTAAGCGGTACAGAATATTATTGGCACATCAAAACTATTATGAATAATGGCCGCCGCTTCAATTCCGTCTATGTCATCGCGCAGATTAATATCCATGAGAATAAGATCGGGCCGCAACTGGAGGGCAAGTTCGATTGCCGTATTACCTCGGCCAGCGCTACCTGCAACCTCATACCCCATGCGCTCCAGCCGGTTAGAAATATCTTTGGCGACCAGAATTTCATCTTCGACTATCATTATTTTGGCTTTAGTCATTTTGTTTCCCTCGGAAATTCAATGCGAAACTCGCTGCCACCGTCCCTGACCAGAGATAATTTCCCATCCAGTTGCTGGGTCAGAATTCGTACTATCTCCAACCCCATTGATGTGGACGTCTCGATATCCACGTCTTCTGAAATACCAATACCGTCATCGGCGACAGAGAAGTAGTAGTCCTTGCCGCCGTTCATCTTGAAAAATCGTATGGTAATGCGGCCGCTGCCGGTACGGCCGACAAAGGCGTGTTTGAGCGAATTGGAAACCAGCTCGTTGATAATCAGTCCGCAGGGCACGGCCGTATCGATGTCCAGAAAGATATCGACCACTTCCAGTTCCAGGTTTACCGTTAGTTCTTCGAGTCGATACAAACGCAGCAAACTGTTAGATAACATCTCTATATAGTCGTGGAAATCTATTTCCAGCAAGCTGTCAGAGCGATATAGATTTTCATGGATCAGTGCCATGGATTTGATGCGCTGCTGGCTTTCGGTAAGCAAGTCGACGAATCGCTCATCAACCACGGAGTCTGCCTGTATGCTCAGCAAACTTGAGATTACTTGCATATTGTTTTTAACCCGGTGGTGCACTTCCTTGAGTAGAACCTCTTTCTCCTCCAGGGAACTGGACAGCTGTTTGCGGGCGGCCTTGTGATCGCCAATTTCTATTTCCAGTGCACTGGTGCGTTCAGTCACCAGTTCGGCGAGTTGCTTGTTGTGGCGTTGCTGTTCAATACGATAGAGCCTGGCCCGATAGACGCGGGTGGCGATATTAATAACCATTAAGGACAAGACCAGGTACAGCATCCAGGCCCACCAGGTTGCCCATAGTGGCGGTGCAACACTCACTCCAATGGCAAGGCCATTATCGTTCCACACACCATCGTTATTGCTACCCTGCACGCGAAATACGTATTCACCTGCTTCGAGGTTGGTGTAGGTGGCCTGGCGAACGCCATTGGCAACAACCCACTCCTTGTCGAAGCCAGCCAGCATGTATCGATACTGGTTCTTTTTCGGGTCCGTGAAATCCAGTGCGGCGAACTCGAAACCGACCACGTAGTCGCTGTAATTCAGTTCAATATGCTTGATCTCGTGGGCCGGCACATCCAGTTCGAATTCCCGGTTGAACTTTGTGAAGCGGGTTAATTTGATGGGGGGAATATATGAATTTCCGCGAATCTCTGAGGGACGAAAAATATTAAAACCATTGGCACCGCCAAACAGCAATTTTCCATCCCGCGTACGCAGAAATGCCCCGTTGTTAAAGTCGTTCCCCTGCAGGCCGTGAATGGTAGTGTAGTCTGTAAACTGTCCAGTGCCGGGATCATAGAGCGACAGGCCTTTGCCGTGACTCACCCAGATGCGCTGGAATTCATCTTCCAGAATGCCGTAAATGGCGTTGCTTACCAGCCCGCCTCTGCGGGTAAAGTGCTCCCATTTTCCACTGGCATAACTATTAAGCCCGCTGTCCCGCGTGCCAACCCAAAGGGCCGACTCTGTTTGCAGCAGGCTCACAATATGGTCACCACTGATTGAATCAAGCTTGCCTGCCTGATGGGATATCACGGTAGCCTGTTCTGTCTCAGGGTCGAAGTGTATGAGCCCTCCACCATCACTGCCCAGCCACAGGGAGCCATCCAAGCCCTCCTCCATATCAACCAGAAAGTTGGCAGAGGAATCGGAGCCGTCGCCGGCACTAATGGCATAGTGCTTAAACTTTCCGTCGCCCAGGAAGCGGTTTAGACCACCGCCATAGGTCGCAACCCATATTCTTCCCTTGCGGTCTTGCAGAATGTTGCTGACCGCATTGGAGCTAATGCTGGTAGCGTCTTCAGGGTTGTGGGCGTAGGTAATAAAGGTCTCGGCATCCGCCGACATTCGGCTCAACCCACTACTCATAGTGCCAGCCCAGAGACGATTTTCCCTATCATAGAGCAGCGACATAACCAGATTACTCGCCAGGCTGTCGGGGTCATCGGCCTTATGTTGGAACACTTCAAAGCTGCCGTTGGCAACATCCCATCTATTTACACCGCCGCCAATAGTGCCTATCCACAAATTGCCGTCGGCAGACTCTGCGAAGGAACTGATTTTGTTGTTGGAAAGTGAGTTCTCTCCGTCGTTGCTGCGATGTACATGCGTGAAACGGGGAACCGCTGAGTTCCAGTTACTGATACCGCTAAATGTGCCCAGCCATATTACGCGTCCCGCGTCTTCCATGATCTCGTACACAACATCATCACTGATGCTGAAAGGGTTGGCCGGGTCATTGCGATAGTGTCTAAAGCTTTGCGTTTCCGGTAGCCACTGGTTCAACCCGCCACCTTCTGTGGCCACCCATATTCGTTGCTGCGTATCCTGGTAGATTTTGCGAATCCTGTTCGAACTCAAGCCGCCGGGACTGCCGTCACTGATCAGACGTTCTATGTGCCCATCCCCAGGCCAAACCCGCAAAATTCCGCCACCATGTGTACCAACCCACACCGTCTCGTCAGCGTCGATGAGGATGCTGCGGATATTTTTATCACCATCCGAGTTCTCCTTATTGGGCGGGAACTCAAATTCCTGCAGGCGACCTGTAACTGGATCCAGAATAAACATGCCACGATGTTGAGAGCCAACCCAGAGCCGACCATCCTTGCTCTCAGCCAGGCTTTGCACTCCAGGCCGGGACTTGTTCTGCGCATCAGTGGGAAAGGTAATAAAGTGTGTAAAGGAGTTTTCGCCATCCCATCGGCTCAGCCCGCGCCGCGTCCCCACCCACAGGGCACCGTCTTTGGACTGGAATATTGTGCGCACACTGTCGTGTGGAAGGCTGGTGGGATCGTCGGGGTTGTGTCGATAGTGCCGAAAAGTTTTGCTCTGCGGCTCGTACAGATCCATGCCCCCGTCCGTGGCCACCCATATACGCCCCTGGTCATCTTCAAAAATGTCATAAATCCAGTCATTAGACAGACTCTGTGGGTCATCCGGGAAATGATTGAAAACTTCAAACTCATAACCGTCGAATCGATTGAGACCCTGCTGGGTGCCTATCCAGATAAATCCATGACTGTCCTGAATAATCTTTCGGACAGTGGTGTGAGATATTCCCTGGGCCGTGGAAATACGATTGAAAAGTATGCCCTCATGAGTCGACAACCCCGCCGCACTGCTCGCCAAAACAAATGAGAGTGCAAGGCAAGCGAGCAAAGAAAAGAGTGGTATCCGGTGTAGTTGTTGGATCATATTTAATGAATCGGTGGGCGCGCGTGGGGAGACAAAATGCCCCCCACGTACGTATATTATTCTTGCTTGACGATGTTATTTACCTTGATTCCACTGGCAGAGGCATTGACGAAGAAAGACTCGCCCCAGGTCATGCCTTCATTCCAGCTGGTACCTTCACCCCAGGTCATACCTTCACCCCAGGTCATTCCCTCGCCCCAGGTCATACCTTCACCCCAGGTCATTCCCTCGCCCCAGGTCATTCCCTCGCTCCAGGTCATTCCTTCATTCCAGGTCATACCTTCGCCCCAGGTCATACCTTCGCCCCAGGTCATACCTTCGCCCCAGGTCATACCTTCGCCCCAGGTCATACCTTCGCCCCAGGTCATACCTTCGC
>SMVB01187700.1_pt1 | contig 47206 bp, 40 predicted proteins | sample 2456461 | NCBI WGS metagenome assembly SMVB01 (sample SAMN11095934, study PRJNA526329) | marine sediment metagenome | biome: Marine sediment; feature: Surficial sediment; material: Deep marine sediment; isolation source: Hadal surficial sediment | place: Pacific Ocean | collected 2014-05 | depth...
AATTCATCGACGTGGGGCGACAGATCGACGCCCCCAGTGTCGTCCCGCTCGACGAGGACTCGCTGCTCCGATGCGCGACCGAAAACACGGGGCTCTCCGATTTCGGTGACGACGATTGGCGCGAACCCTTCAGGATCCTGCTCTCGGATCTCGAGGAGACCGCGGAGCTCAACTTCTTCGGGCGCGTGATGACGCGATCCGACCTGCTCATCCACCTGGCGGGTCGACTCCAGGTCGTCGACTGGTGGAAACGTCATCCCGAGGTCGAGGACGAAGTGATCGAAGCGCCCGTATTCATCGTGGGGCTCCCCCGCTCGGGCACGACCATCATGCAGGAAATCCTGGGCGCTGATCCCGACGCGCGGACTGTCAAGATGTGGGAGGCCAAGTTCCCGTGCCCCCCTCCCGCACCCGGCGATCCCGTTCCGGATCCGCGGCTCGCGAAAGCCGACCGTATCGTTGGCCTGCAGGATCGGATCACACCCGAGTGGGCCACGATGCACAAGGTCGGCGCGCACCTACCCGTCGAGTGTATCGAGTGGACCTACTCCTCTTTCGTGTCCTACGCGTTTTCGGCCTCCTTCTTCGTTCCAAACTACACGAGATACGTCGCCCAGAACGATCATGTGGCGGCCTTCGAATGGCACAAGAAGATCTTGAAGATCTTGCAGTCTACGGGCCGGCCACATCACTGGCTTCTCAAGGGTCCGACACATCTTCCGGTCCTGCCCGCGCTCTTCGACGCCTATCCCGATGCCAAGCTCGCACTCATGTTGAGGGATCCCGTAAAGGCCGCCGCATCGGTCGTCGATGTAAGCGGCGTGCTCTTCTACATGCGCAGCGACAATACGAGCCTCGGCAAGGGCTTCGGAAAGTCGGTCGACGGCAAGGACACCTACCAGACGCTTCAGGACATGATCGACTGGATGGAAAGCGACACGATCCCGCGTGATCAGATTTTTCCGATCGACTATCTCGAGTTCTTCGACAACCCCGACGCGGTGCTCGAGAAGCTCTACAGCGCGATGCATTTCCCGCTCTCCTCCGAATCGAAGCAGGCGATGCTCGACTACATCTCGAACAAGCCCAAGGATAAATTCGGAAAGCACGAATATTCAGTCGGTGACGACGAGACCATCGCGACGGCTCGCGAAGCTTTTCGGCCCTTCCAGGAATACTTCGGCGTGCGAAGCGAGGTCTAGATCGTTTCGAGGTCGGCGAAGGGGATCCGGCGGACATTCGGGCGATGGTCCTCTTTCGCCTCCATCCAGCGCAGGGTCCAGACGCCGCGGTCGTGACCGGCGGTGTCGAGCCAGTTGGTCTCGGCGAGTCCGGGGTTGCGATGGGCGATGATGATTCGAACGCTGCCGTCGGGACGGACACAGACCGTGTGATTGTTGACGTTGATCTTCCAATAGCGGTAGTCGAATGAGCCTCCCCAATAATCACACAGGGCGAGACTCCAGTAGCGACATTCGGGCGGAGTCATGTCGAGGACGAGCGCTTCGTCGTCGGCACATTCCCACCAACCGCTATTGTAGAGCTGGTCCGGAATTCCGAGCGTCGAGGCAGCCTGTTCCGGATTGCCTTCATGGAAGACGTTTGGCGTAGGCACCCAGGCGTCGGCGATGTCGAAGAAGGCCTTGGCGCTGCCGCGCATGAATCGAATCGAGCGGCGGAATGCGTTGACCACGAAGTCGGGGGTCAGCACGGGCGGTGGTTCTTCCGAGAGACACTCGATGTTGAGCACCGAGCGAACCTGCTGGAGCTTGTTCGAAAAGATCTCGCGGACCATGAGCGTCGTCGCGTCCGCGTCGAGCGGAATCCAATTGCCCGGCTTCTCGGCCTCACTGAGAATGATCTCGAATCGGCCGTCCGCATCGACGTCGAATTCCTCGATCTTCTTGTAGGCAACGGTCCGACGTCCACCGTCGCGGCCCATCGATCCGCCATAGACCGCGAAGCTCATATAATGACAATCGCCCCTTCGGCCCGACACACGATACTCAAACGCGCCGTTGATGTAGGCGTTGGTGTGGTGGTTATCCGGGTTGTCCCAGCCGCTCTTCTGCACTTCGCACAGACTCGGGAAGAAGACTGGGAGGCGCGGGTCACCCGCCTCCATGATGTGTTCGAGGCCGAAGCGCACCATCCGGGCGAGATAGCGGTGGCCCTCGGCGAGATCGATCGGCGACTTCGGCGCGAGGTCACGGAAGATGTCCTGGCCCCCCTGCTTGAGGCCCTCGCAATAGTCGGCCCAGGCGTCCCCGGATTCGAGATACTCAACTGGGTCCCGGCTCATGTCCATCGCGATTCTCTCCTCGTTGTTCCCCGTTCAAGTATGACATTCGATCGCCACGCCCGCAGATCCTTCCATCGCTCGAGGCCCGCCAGAAATCCGTCGAACCTCGAGTCGACGAGCTAGCATCCGGACGCGTTTGGACCCTCCGCCATGCTCTTCGGCGGTCGGGCGATCCGCGCACAAGGAATGACACATCGATGGAATTCGTGATCAGTTATGACATGCGCGCACCGAGTTTCGGTGCCCCCGCCCGCGAAATCTACGCCGCTGCCCTCGATCAATGCGAATGGGCGGACGACCTCGGCTTCGACGTCATCGGGTTGGGTGAACATCACGCTTCCGACGATGGCTATCTCCCTTCACCGATCCCGATGGCCGGCGCAATCGGCGGTCGCACCAAACGCATCACCATTCGCCCGAATGTCCTGCTCGCCCCGCTCTACGAGCCCGTGAAACTCGCCGAAGATCTCGCTGTCCTGCAATACATCTGTGACGGTCGGCTCGAGGTCGTGATCGGTGCAGGTTATGTGCCCTATGAATTCCAGATGTTTGGCAAACGCCGAGAGGATCGGAAGGCACTCTACGTGAATGCCTTCGAGGTCTTGAAGCGTGCCTGGACCGGCGAAACCTTCGACTACGAGGGGCGCAGCGTCACGGTTCGGCCGATCCCGGATCCTCCGCCACGGCTTCTGCTCGGTGGTACACACAAAGCGGTCGCCCGACGTGCGGCCAAGATCGCAGATGGGTTCTACCCGCCCGCCGGAGAGAACTGGCGTCATTACCGCCAGGCCTGCCTCGAACTCGGCAAGCCGGACCCGGGCGAGAATTTCAAGGCACTCGGCCCGATCTATACCCACATAACAAACGATCCCGACGGCGACTGGGAGAAGATCGCACCACATGCGGCACATGTCGTCGAGTCCTACTCGAAATGGACGACCGAGGCCTACGGCAAGGCCGCGGGGCCCTTCGCAGCAGGAGTCGACGCCGACGATCTGCGCAAGAGTGGCAGCTATCTCTGTCTTCGACCGGAAGAAGCGATCGAAATGATTCGAGGACTCGGGCGCGAACGCACCTTCATCCTGACTCCGCTGCTCGGCGGCCTGGATCCCACGCTCTCCTGGGCAGGGCTCGAGCTCTTCGAGAAAGAAGTCTGGCCGCATGTGAAAGATCTCCGCGACTGATCGACCGAAGGGATGAGTATGTTCGACTTGACGGGTAAGGTGGCCATTGTCACCGGTGCGGGCCAACACGTGGGACTCGCTATCGCGACGGCGCTCGCAGAACAGGGCGCTTCGGTCGCAGTCAACGACATCGTGTCAGATCGCGCCCAGGCGGCCGCAAAAGAAATCACCGCAAGCGGCGGCCGCGCGATCGCAGCCGCCGCGGATGCAACGGACCTCGACGCCATGAAGAAGATGGTGGCGAAGGTCGAGTCCGAGCTCGGCCCGATCGACATCCTTGTCTCGAATGCTGGAAATAGCGGTGCGAAACGAGCCATCCCAACGAGCTTCCTCGACATGGACCCCGCGGACTGGAACCAGTATGTCGACATCAATTTCTACGCCGTCCTGAATGGAATCCACGCGGTCCTCCCCGGCATGTGCGAACGACGAGCGGGGCGCATCATCACGATCTCCTCGGACGCCGGCCGCCAGGGCATCAAGATGGGCATGTCGATCTACAGCGGCGGCAAGGCCGGCGCTCTCGGTTTTCAGCGGTCGCTCGCCTGCGAGGTCGGCCCACACCAGGTGACCGTGAACGCGGTCTCCCTCGGCATGATCCCGAGCGATTGGGATCCGGGCCCGCCCAAGGGCATCCCACTCGGCCGCTATGGCAGCCCAGATGACGTCGGCCCCGCGGTCGTCTTTCTCGCTTCGGAAGAAGCGAATTGGATCACCGGACAGATCCTGTCGGTCAATGGCGGCGTCTACCGAAACGCCTAGGAGACGCTCGATTGAATGACGCGCTCGTCCTCGCCCATGGCGCGTTCCACGGCCCGTGGTGCTGGCATCCGACGATCTCCCGACTCGAAGAAAAGGGAATCCGATGCGTCGCCGTCGATTTGAATCGAGGCGGTCTGCACGCGGATCGCGACGCCCTCCAAAGCGCCGTCGACGCGCTCGGTGACGAGGGCTGTCGTGTACACGCGATGGGCCATTCGCTTGGCTGCCCGTCGGTCGCGCTGCTCGACCCGGAAACGATCGCGACCGCGATACTGCTGGCGGGGCCGATCGAAGGACCCGGCATGCCGGACATGGCGGAGTGCACCTTCCCGGACTTCGTGACGAAACTCCGGCCTCAGGAAGACGGCCGAGCTGATATGGCAAGAGAGGATGCCCGCGCCGCGTTCTATCACCGCTGCCCCGACGAAGCTGCGGAATGGGCACTCGACCGTCTGCGACCGACTTTCGTGTATGGCGGAGAAGTTCCCGCCACGCCGATCTGGCGGGCGATTCCCGTCACCTACATCGAATGTACGGACGATCGAGCCGTCCGCCCCGAGTATCAGCGAGAAGCATCGAAGCAATGCCCCTTCGCGGTGAAGATGGACAGCGATCATTCCCCCATGTTGGGCCAGCCCGAACAACTGGCGCAGATCATCATCGCCGCGATGTGTCGCGCAGACTGATCCCGTATCACGACCCCGAGGCGAACGGCCCGACCACGCGAACGACCGAATCGAAAGAACACTCTATGTTATGCGACTGATCCGCTTCACGTACTTCACGCACACCCAAAAGGAGTAGGAGGCCCGATCATGTCGAATGTACGCGCTACGAATCCGCCCGGCCGATCGACACACCAGCTCCAATTCGTTCGGTTCGCACAGTACAACAGCTGGTTCAACGGCCAGCTCTACGACTGTGTCGAGCGCCTCGACGACGCCGAACGCAAGCGCGACCGCGGCGCCTTCTTTCGTTCCATCCACGACACGCTCGATCACATCCTGCTGTGTGACCGCAGCTGGCTGTCGCGCATCGAACGCTCCGCCCTGCCCTTTGCGTCCCTCGCGAACGCCGACCTGATCCCGGATCTACGCGACCTCGCACAGGGTGTGACCCAGGACTTCGAGGCCCTGCGCAGCAAGCGAGCGGCAACGGACACGGTCCTCGAGGCCTTCGTCCGGGAACTGACGCCGGACCTCCTCGAGCGGGACCTCGAGTACAAAAACTCCAAGGGAACGGACTTCGCCAATCCGCTCTGGCATGTGGTCGCCCACATTTTCAATCATCAAACGCATCACCGCGGCCAGGTGACGGCTCTCCTCTCCCAGACGGGGATCGATCCTGGCATGACGGACTTCCTGATCACCTCGATGATGCCTCTGCCCGAGCTCGACTGATCCGTACGGACCGAAAACTCCGCGAAAGATCCGGTTGGGAACCCGGGCCCGCTACGACTACCCTGGATGCCCATACGAATCCAGGGAGATGGCGATGAGCAAGGCCGAAGGCAGACTCGAAGGCAAGGTGGCATGGGTATCCGGCGGGAGCGGGGGCATCGGCTCCGCAACGCTCCGACGCTTCGTGAAGGAGGGCGCCGCTGTCGTCTGCTCCGACATCAACGACGAAGCGGGTCTCAAGCTCGTCGATGAGCTGAAGGCGGCGGACGGCCGCGCGACCTACTCGCATTGCGATGTCTCGAGCCTCGAGGAAATCAAGTCGAGCATCGATGCCACGGTCGAAGAATACGGGCGCATCGACATCCTCTTCAACAACGCGGCAACGAGCACCGGCGGTTATGTCGCCGACCTCGATCCCGAAGGCTGGGACCGCAGCCTGCGCGTGATGTTGACGGCGGCGATGTACGGCATGAAGGCCGCGATCCCCTACATGCTCGAGCAGGGTGGCGGATCGATCATCTCCACGTCTTCGATCTACGGCCTGGTCGCCGGCGCGGGCAATGCGCCCTACGCGACAGCCAAAGCCGGACTGATCAACTTGACCCGCTCCGCAGCAATCGAGTACGGGCGTAAAGGCATCCGCGCCAACTGCATCTGTCCCGGGGCCGTCGAGACGCCCATGTTGGATGCGGTCGTCTCGTTGGGCCTCAAGACTCGAGAAGCCATCGCGGACATGCACGCCATCGGCCGAACGATTCAAGCCGATGAGGTCGCGAACCTCGTACTCTTCCTCGCCAGCGATGAGTCCTCGGGAATTACTGCACAGGCGATTGCCATCGACGGCGGATTGCTCGCGGGTTGCGACCTGACGGGCATCCCGCCGTTCGGCTGAGTCCATACGATGAGCGAAACATCCTCCGATCTCTCTTCCGAATCGATCCTCGAAGAGGCGGGCCGACGTGCCCGGAATCTGACGGACACCGGCGAGGGCCAGTTCCTGGAGGGCCTGGGCCGGCTCTCCGAATCCCTCGAGAACGAAGCGAAGCTCACGCCGATCGGTCGGATGATTGCGCGAGAGCGAATGATCCTCTCGACGGTCAATCGCCTGAACTACCTGGAGGATCGGCGCCAGAACCCCTCGATCGCGAAGCAAGAGATCGTGGCACCGGTCGTCGTCGTCGGCATGCCGCGAACCGGGTCGACGATCCTGCACGATATCCTGGCGCAGGATCCGGCCAGCCGGGCGCCACTCACCTGGGAGACGATGTTTCCCTCCCCGCCGCCCACACCTCTGAACTTCGAAACGGATCCCCGCATCGATGCCTGCGACGCGACCTTCCCCGGCGTGGATCTACAGATCCCGGCCTTCAAGGCGATGCACCCGATGGGGGCACGTTTGTCACAAGAATGTGTAACGATGATGGCGGATACGATGGTTTCGCCGCTCTTCCACAACCAGTTTCGCGTGAACAGCTACCAGGACTGGGTTGATCGCGAAGCCGACTGGTCGCTCGTCTACGAATTTCACAGATGGCAGCTCCAACATCTCGGCTCGAAGGTCATGCGCGACCGCTGGGTCCTCAAGACCGGCGCACATTTGTGGGGGCTCGAGCATCTGCTCGAACGCTACCCGGATGCGCGGATCGTCTTTACCCATCGCGACCCGGTCAAGTCGATGACGTCCTACGCAAGCCTGACCACCCTCGTTCGGTCGATGGGAAGCGACGAGGTCGATCCCATCGAGATCGCGGAGGACTGGACCGCGCGAATCAAGCGTGTGCTCGAACGCTCGATCTCGATCCGGGCCGAAAACGACTACCCCAAGGCCCAGTTCTATGACATGCATTTCCAGGATTTCGTGACCGATCAATTCGCCGTCGTGGAGCAGATCTATGAGGCCTTCGGGTTGCCGATGACGGGCGAGGCGGCCGACCGAATGAAAGCCTTCATCGTCGACAACCCGAAGGATAAACACGGAATTCATCGGTACTCGCCAGACGAGTATGGTGTCGATCCCGAGAAAATCCGTGATTCCTTCCGCCCCTACATGGAGCGCTTCGGGCTCGAGTCCGAAGCGATCTGATTCCCAGGCCGACAATCTGCCCAGCCGACCGCTGCACAATTGAGGTTCCCATGACCGACTACGTGAGTCTTCCCGAAAGCATGCGCGCCTGGCGCGTTCACGCGTGGGGGGCGGATCCCCTCGACGTACTCCAGCTCGATACGATTCCACTCCCGGAGCCGGAAGCGGGCGAGCTCCTCGTCCGCGTCCAGGTGATCCCGCTGAACATCAACGATATCGAGCGGATCAACGGCAAGAACATGATGGTCCGACCGGAGCTGCCCGTGACGCCCGGAATGGAGGTCATGGGCGTCGTCGCGGCGGCCGGAACGGAAGTTGAGGACTGGGTCGGACGACGCGTCGTCGCGATGCCCAAACAAGCGACCGGCGGATTCGCGGAATATTCGATCTGCCCCGTCGTCTCCGCATTCGAGATGCCCGAAGAGATCCCCTTGCCGGACGCCGCCGCACTCTATTTCCCCTACCACCTCGCCTGGCTGGGACTCATCGACCGTGCGGAGCTCCGCGCCGGCGAAAGCGTGCTCATCCATGCCGCCGCCGGCGGCTCGGGAAGCGCCGCGATTCAGCTCGCCAAGAGCCTCGGAGCGAAGGTCTTCGCGACGGCCGGAAGCGACGAGAAGGTCGCCCTTTGCCGAGAACTCGGCGCGGATGTCGCGATCAACTACAACACCGAAGATTTTCAGGCGATCGTCCTCGAGGCGACGAACACGGTCGGTGTCGATGTCGTCTTCGACAATGTTGGCGAAGCCGTGATGGAGAAATCCATGAACTGCATCGCGTACAACGGTCGATACCTGATGATGGGCTTCGCCTCGGACAAGAGCTTCGCAGATGAGAAGCTCATCGTCCCACGCCGAGTCTCCACCGGAAATTTCAAGCTCTGTGGCGTATTGCTCGCGTATGCCAACGAAGCCGTCGCCCCCATGATGAAACAGGCGATGGGCTGGAATTTCTGCTCCGATGTCCTCGGCGAAAAAATCATGGCGGGTGTCATCGACCTCGTGCGCGAGAAGAAAGTGAAGCCCGTGATCGGCGAAGTCGTGGGCTTCGAGGAACTCCCCGCGGCGATCACCCGCATGCGCGATCGCGAGACGACCGGACGTGTTCTCGTGACGATCGACTGAGCGATGAAGATCGGCGTTCTCCTCAATAATTTCGGGGGCTTCCCCGAGACCGGGCGCGGCGCCCGCGCCTGTATCGACCTCGCTCGCCACGCCGAGCGACTCGGCTTCGACTCGGTCTGGGTCACCGACCACATCGTGCTTCCGCTCGACCGCAAGACGCCCTACCCGCATCACGACTCCGGCGTCTTCCCCTACACCTGGGAGCAGGACATCTTCGAACCAATCACCCTCATGGCGGCACTCGCGACGGCGACTGAACGCGTCGAGATCGGCGTGTCGGTCCTCGTCATCCCCTATCGCCACCCACTCCTGACAGCCAAGATGCTCGCGACCGCCGATCAGCTCTCTCAAGGGAGAATCGTGGTCGGCGCGGGCGTAGGCTGGCTCCGCGAGGAATTCGAGGCGCTGGGATTAGCGAACGATATCTACGATCGGCGAGGCACAGTGACCGTCGACTACCTGCGCGCCATGCAAATGGCATGGACCGCCGAGGCGGGGGCGACTCACAAGGGGCCTTTCGTCCAATTCGAAGACATCGGAACGCGTCCTCTCCCTTACCGAAAACCGCATCCGCCGGTCTGGATCGGCGGCCAGGGAGAACGGGCACTACGTCGCTGCGTGTCGCTTGGTCAGGGTTATCTGGCAATCTCCTCGAGTCCGACGCAACTCGAGATGGATACTCGCCGGCTCAGGGAACTCTGTCTCGAAGCAGGGCGTGACTACGATTCCCTCGACGTGGGGCATATCGACGGAATGATCCTGACCCGGGACTCAGAGGCTTCAGCAGGCGCGAGCCTGGTCGGCGGCTGCCAACAAATCCTTGCCGGTCTCGCCGCATACGCCGATGCGGGTTTAACCCACCTCGTCGCGGGTGTGAGCCGGATGGGAGACCACAGCTTCGACGGTGTCTTGAACGCGCTCGAAGAGGTCGCAAGCGAGATCCTGCCTGAGGCGCACGCGCTATAGGGCCATACCGCTATAGCCAGCATTAGCCGGCTTCGGTCGATTCTCTCGTATTGCCCCATTCAGCGTGCGATCCTCCGTCGAAATCTGTTGGGAGGGACGCAATGATGGATCCAAGACGACTCGCAATCTCGTTAGGGGTCAGCCTCCTGGTGCTCGCTTGCGGCAAGACCGATGTGTCCGAGCCCGCGAAGGGCACAACCCCACAAGATGAGCCGGCGAAAGCGACCGCACCAACGACCGCTTCCATCGCTCGCTGCGACCACTACGATTCGAATCGAAGTCTTTTCTGGGGGGAGCTGCACGTCCACACCGGACTGTCGGGGGATGCCTGGCGATCCGATGTCCGCACGACGCCCGATGACGCCTATCGATTCGCGCGTGGGGAGGTGATCTTGATTCCGCCCATGGGCGAGGACGGGAAGGGGACACAGCGCATCCAGCTCGAGCGTCCTCTCGACTTCGCTGCGGTGACCGATCACGCCGAGACCTTTGGCACCCTCGAGCTCTGCAAGACTCCCGGCAGCCCGACCTACGATTCGCCCGGCTGCGCCTACTACCGACGACTGCCGCCCACACCCGCATTCCCCTCACCTCCGGATCTACCGCCGCGCAGCGAGATCGAGCAAATGATCTGCGGGGATGACTTCGCGAAATGTGTTTTGGCCTCGGAGAATCCGTGGCGGGAGACCCGGACTGCCGCGGAGAGGTGGAACGACACGAGCGCTGCATGCGAGTTTACGACCTTTCTTGCCTATGAGTGGTCTGGCGCGCGCGGCGGTCCTCTGCTCCATCGCAACGTGATCTTCCGAAGCGACTCGGCGCCACTCCCGATGGGATCACGTCGCGCCCCCCGCCCCTGGGATCTCTTTCGCTATCTGCAATCCGAATGTCTCGAGGCCGGAATCGGATGCGATGTGCTCGCGATTCCCCACAATTCGAATACGAGTTCGGGCCAGATGTTCGTGCGCGACTATCCCGGCGCAGAGAGTCCGGAGCAGGAAGCGGAAATGGCGCGCCAGCGGCGTGCCCTTGAACCCGTGATCGAGATCATGCAGCACAAGGGCGACTCGGAATGTCGCAGCGGCTTCGCGAGCGTTCTCGGAACGCCCGACGAACTCTGCGACTTCGAGAAACTCTTTCCACCGCAGATGCCCGAATGTACCGACGACAATTCAGTCCAATACAACGACGTCTCGTGTGTCGGGACCGGCGGTTATGCCCGCACGGGGCTCGCCATTGGCCTCGCCGAAAAGAAACGCATCGGAGTGAATCCCTTCGAGTTCGGATTCATCGCCGCCACGGATACGCATAACGCAAACGCGGGAGACGTCGAAGAGCGGACGTGGAACGGGCACGTCGGTGATCGCGACGGAAATCCAGCGGCGCGCATGGCGTCCCATGGCCGCCGCTCGAATGCGATCAACAACCCCGGTGGCATCGCGGCGGTCTGGGCCGAAGAGAATTCGCGCGAAGCGATCTTCGACGCGATCCGGCGGCGCGAGACCTATGGCACGAGTGGTCCTCGAATTTCCGTACGTCTTTTCGGAGGCTGGGACTACCCTGATGATCTCTGTGGACGGGACGATTTCGTGGCCCGGGGTTACGAGGGCGGTGTTGCCATGGGTGGAAAGTTGGGAGCCGCTCCGAATCCCGAGAGCGCCCCCGTCTTTGCTGTTCACGCTCAGGCTGACCCCGGGAGCGCCGGCCAACCCGGTGGACTGCTTCAACGAGCCCAGATCATCAAGGTCTGGAATGATGATGCAGGTCGGATCCACCAGCGCGTCTTCGATGTCGCCGGAGATGCGAATAACGGAGCCGACGTCGATCCCGCGACCTGTGAACCCCGCGGACCCGGCGCACGCGAACTCTGCCAGGTCTGGTCGGATCCGGAATTCGACCCCGCAACCCCCGCGGTCTACTACGCGCGGATCGTCGAGAACCCGAGCTGCCGGTGGCAGACGGCAGAATGTCTCGGACTCGAAGGTGCCGGTCGACCTGCTGTCTGCGACAACGCCGGGTACATCCAGAAGATCATTCAGGAACGCGCCTGGACCTCCCCGATCTGGTATGAGGGCTGAGGTCTAAATCTACCGACCCTGCAAGCCTGCGGCGACGCCGCCGACGGCCATGGAATGGAGACGCTGCCATGAACTCGAGCCGACCTCCTCCCGTAATCACCCGTCGCCAGCTCCTCGCGAGTTCAACCGGCCTGGCGCTCACGGCCGGCGCGAGCGCCACGCTTGCCGGCTGTGCGTCCGTGGCGACGCGAGCCGCCGCAACCTCGCCACCCGAAGCGGTGCGACCGCTGATTCATCAGATGGCGGACCCGGACGAGGCGATCTCGAGCGGCGAGGCGTGGGTGGCGTTCTGCGAGGCCCTCAAGCCCCTCGTGCGACACGTCACGGGGCCGGAATCGCTCGGTGATCTGCAGATCCAGACCGACGGGATCCGTTGTCTCAGCCGACTCGTCTCGTTGGGTCTCGATCGTTTCATCGAATATGGCGATCCACGACACCCTGCTTTCTACGACCTGCAGACTCCGACGCGAAAATACCTGGGCGACAATCCGGATCAGACCTATCGCGGGGTCGCCGTCGAAGGTTCCGGCAGCTATCGGATTCGTGGCCGCGCCGCCGGCGCGGCGGGAGTCGAGATCGGTGTCTACGCGGGCAGCTTTCGGAGCGATGAAGAAGAGCCGACCGGCGGGCGGCGACTGGTCGACTCCCTCGACGAGAACGCGCTTGCGATCGAAGACGATGGCTCGTTCGAAATCGTCGTGAGCCAGAGCGCTCCCGGCGAAGAACGCGCCCGAAATCATCTGCAGCTCGACGACGAGGCGAATGCACTTCTGATCCGCACCTATTTCTGGGACCGAAAGCTGCGCACAACCCAGGCCATGCCCTCGATCGAACGACTCGACCTCCAGGGACCCCCACCGCCGATCGATCCGGGGACCCTTCTTCGCGGCTTCATCGCAACCGCGATGTTCGTCGACGGCAGCCTTGGCTGGTGGAACGACTTCAACGGGATCCAGACCAAGGTCAACGAATTGATCGTCATGCCCGACGATGGAGCGGTCCAGACGCCCAGCCTCGTCCAGTACATCAACGGCTGGGTCGAACTCGAACGAGACCAGGCCTTCGTCCTCGAATTTCTGCCCCACGACGAGCCCGGCTACTGGAGCTGGGTCCTCCAGAATGTCTGGGGCGAAACCCCGGACTGGCGAGATCGATCCGTCGTTCTGAATAATCGAGAGCTGGTCCGTGAAGCCGACGGCTGGATTCGAATCGTCGTCGCCCACGAGAATCCCGGCGTCACGAATTGGATGGACATGTCGGGGCACCCGCGACTGCTGCTGAGCCTGCGCTGGCGCGGGGAGAGTCGACTTCCCGACGTCTCGACGCGAACGACGAGCTTGGCAGCGCTCGAATCTCCTCGCGGTTGATTCCTCGGGCTGATGGGTCGCTCGGTGGACCGGGGGACGAGAGGTCGAGAGGCAAAGTGCGGATCGGTCGATTGTCGACGACGGGTGTGCGCCAATCAGGCCCAACGAAACTCGCTCATGCCCCCCGTGATCGCGCTTTCGAAAGCGTAGAAGCTCGGAACGTGCGCGAACATTTCCTCGACGACCGCGGGGTCGCCAAAATAGAGCGATTCGTCGGTGAAGTCGTCAAGGCTCGGAAATCGTTCGAGGACGATCCCGAGATATTCCGGCGCCGCAGGCGTGAGCCTTCGAACGATCGCATTCCGGATATAGGATTCTCGTCGCGGATGGAGATCAAAGGATAGCTTCGAGTGGACGGCCCACTCGCGAAAGAAATCTTCGAGCTCGACTTCCGCCGGCTTGTCGTTGATCCCCCATTGGGTCACGCCCGGAACGCGTCCACCCTCTTCGACCGTGTTCGGGCACGGGGCCATCGTCGATTCCGTCGTGAGGTAGCCCCAGAGCGAGTCGCAATGGTTCGACAAGACGTCTTCGAGCACGGGCCGTGAATCGAGCGTCGGAACCCAGCACTCGAAAACCGCGGAGAGCGAAGCAAAGTCGCCCCCGATGCGCGCCGCGCAGCGATCACGAATCTCGTCCGCTTGATCCGGAACCAGCAAGACAAGTCGCTCGCCACCGATTGCCCTTGCCGCAGGAATCGCCGCCTCGGCGATCCGCTCGACCCGCGCCTCGATTCGGTCTACTGGGCCATTCAGCACGTAGATCAGTTTTTCCATGGCTGCGGCCGCCTCCTCCGCTCTGCTCGACCGCCACTCCCCGCGCGACAATCCGGACGGCATCTCGAAAATCAAACCTCAGCGTCCTAGCCTAACCGAGAAGAGCCGGCGTGAAAGCCTCCCCGAGCTCACCTGCTATCGTCCACGCCTTCGCTCGGATCCTCGTCCATGACGCGAGTGTTTCCAATCAACCTGGGCCCCACACGATGGAAGCGCCCACACCCGGAGTCCCGTCCCCCATGTCTCATCCCTTCGACTATTCGAACAAGCGCGTCGTCATCACCGGAGCCTTCTCCGGCGTCGGTGCGGCCCTCCTCGACATCCTGGCCGAGCTCGGCGGCCCCGAGGTCATCGCTCTCGACATCAAGCGGCCCGAAGGTCCGATCAGCTCGTTCATCGAGACCAACATGGGAAAGGCTCCCTCCGTCGCGGCGGCGATCGACGCGATCGAAGGCCCCATCGATGTCCTCTTCAACAATGCCGGCATCGCTGCGACCCACCCGGTCGAGGACGTGATGGCCGTCAACTGGCTCGGCCTGCGCCAGCTCTCCGAAGGATTGCTCCCGAAGATCAAGCCCGATGGCGCAATCGCGAACACGGCGTCGATCGCGGGCGGACAATGGCCCGGACACCTTCAGGAAGTCCTCGAGTGCATCGCAATTGAATCGCCGGAAGAGCTCTTCGGCTGGTGCAGCGATCACAAGGAACTCGTCGGTGACGGATACGCGTTCTCAAAGGAATGCGTCCAGGTCTACACGATGAAGAGCGCGAAGGACTCGCTGGCCAAGCAGGTTCGTACCAATAGCGTCTGTCCGGCGCCGATCGATACGCCGCTCCTACCCGACTTCAACAAGACGATGTCCGAGAAGACGATGAACTGGACGATCGATCAGATCGGCGGGACGATCGCGACCGCGCGCGACATCGCCATGAGCCTCTCGTTCCTCGGATCCGATGCGTCTCGTTATGTGAACGGGGTGAACCTGAATGTCGACATGGGCTTCAACGCCTTCATGACGACCGGACAGATCGACTTCTCAGGGCTGGCCTGAGACCCGTCCCCGTCGATCGGAGATCCGACTGGATCCGGCGACGTGACGCCCACGAAGTTTGACGGCCGGACCGGACCCGACTGCGCACCTGCGACAGTCGGGTTCGGTCCGAGCTAGCCCGCCATCGAAGGGGATTTCGCGGATCGGCTCGCAGCCTCCGATCCATCCAGCATCGCGATCGCTTCCTGCGGCGTCTCGAATCGCCGAATCGCCGCGCGTTTCGTCACCGCCAGACAGGCCTCGAGGATCTTGTGGCAGCCCTCGTCCCCGACGCCCGTCACACACCCGTCGCTCACCCAGAGCCGCGGCGCCGGTTGTTTGGCGAGCCACTCCAACGCCGGCAGGTCGACGATATTCCCCGAGCCGAAGGGCTCGAAGAACTCGCTCTCGACCCGACGATCGCCTTGAGCGACGATCCGCAGCTCGCCTTCGTCCGCGCGACCCGAATAGATGGCAACGACCGCCGCACCCCCCGCACCCCGAACCAGCTTCTCGACGTCCTCGCCCGACAGCGACATGCTGCCGCTGGTGTCGACGAGAATCGTTGCGCCGCCGCCGCGGCCTGTACGATGGAAGATCGCCCGATCGATCGCCAGTCGATCGGGACGAGCGATTCGCGTCCCCTCCGTCGCACAAGTGCGGCGTGCCAGGCCCGCGCGCAGGACCGAGGCCTGGCGCACCGAGAGGGGAGGTCGGGCAATTCTCATGCGACCCACGGGAATTCCTTCGGCCCCCGCAAGCCGCCGCCGCTCCATCATCCGCGCGTAGCCACCCTTGCCGAGGCCCAAGCCCTCCCATCGATCTCCATCGTCTCCCTCCTCCACAACCAGGCAGCACCCCATCCCGTCCACCGAAAAGTGCTCATCCACGAGCCCTCGGCGATCGAGGTCGCGCGCCAGGTCCCGGGCGATCCGGCGTGCGACTCGGAACGGCGCCACGGGTCCGCCTGCGCGGCCCCGTGCACGGGCGAGCCGGACCTCCGTACGATCGACCCAATCGATCGCCCACTCGGAGACGCGGAACGGAAGCGCCTCGAGCTCGCTCCGCGTGATCGGCGCCGCATTCGTACCGAGCGAAGCGATCGCGCGCACGATCGTGGCCGCGATATTTCCGGACTTGACATCGCGCGCCGCCAGGTGAGCCACATGGGCCTGCTGCGCGCGATCCATGACGAAGGGCAGGCCAATCTCTGCCAGAGCCATGTTGATCCGTGCGTCCTCGACGGCCTGCAGGAAAATCAACGGATGGCGAACGCGCGGAAACCGCTCCGGCGAGAAGCGGACATGGGCGAGTTCGTGACGGGTCACGCCCTCACCGCCGGGCTCGAGCGGCACCCAGATCTTCCTGGCCGACTTGTTCGTCGCTCCATTCGACGGCAGCCAGTCCTGGTCCCTGCTGTCCTCGACGCTCCAGGCGCCCTGATGCGGGCCGGGCTCGGCGAGTTCGGGATAGGGAAGATAGACACTACGAGGGGGCCCGGAAACTTCGGGCGGATTCGGATGACGCATGTTGATTCTCTCTCCAATGGCGAGCGGGGCTCCGAGTTCGGGCCGGGCTCGATTGACGGATCAGAAAGTCGGGCCGCCGGGCTGACCGGCGGCCCGACCGGGGATGACGTTGGACTCGACGGGCGCGACTACGCGCTATTACGCGCGATTGCGCACCGCTCAACGCCACTAAGCGCGACCGAGAACGCTGGCGCTATAGATCTGCTCGCCTCGCTCCCGACCGAAAACCACGCGGAAGGCATCCTCACGGCCGAACTCTTCCTCGAAGTCGAGGACGCTGAGCCAACCGCGCAGACTCACCGAGCGCTCACTCTCGAGGTCGAAGGTCCGCAACGCCGCTTCGCGCAGGTCGTCGGGCAGACGGGCGAGCGCGTCGGGATGAGGACGGTTCACGTGCAACACGCTCTTGAAGCGATCGCGCAGCGACTCCGGCAGCTGAGACGGTGGCAGATTATCCGTACAAACGACCTGAAATCCCTCTGCCGGACGGATGGTCTCCAGATTGGGCAAGGTGAGCTGCGCTGTCTCACGAGACTCGAGCACGGGATGCAGGATCGCAATCACATCGTGGGAGGCGTGCGAAATCTCGTTGATCACAATCCGCGCGCCCTTCCGCATCGCCTCGATGAAGACGCCGTCCTGCCAGACGAACTCGGTTCCCTTCGGCATCCAGAAGCCGCGCAGTTCGGCAGCGGGCGTCTCCGGCGTCAGGGTGATCACGTACAACTCGCGATCGCGTCTGCCCGCACGACAGGCGGTGTAGGTCTTGCCGGTTCCGGGCGGACCCCAGAGATAGAGGGTATGCGCGCTCGGGCTGTCCAGGACCTTCTCGACGAAGCGCCAGTCGTCGGCAGGGGGGTCAGATTTTCGCTTCTTGTCTTCGCTCTTACGGGCCATGCTTGATGCTCCTCATTGAACGGGACGGTCGTAGCCGCCCAGTTAGTTGGAACATCATGATGGGCCTTTTCCGAAGACCTCTATTTCGGGCCGGAACTTTTTTTAGAGCACGGGGCGGGAGACGAATCGGGCCGCCGTGTTCTATGCGTTTCCGCGGAGCACAGACACCGCATACGCTGCTTCCTCCGGCGGCGGCGGAAGCTCTCCGCCCGTCTCGAGCAAGATCTGCACCCCCCACTGTTGCGTCCACTCGTGGGTCGAGGGACGACTCGGCGGATCGACGGGCTCGAGTTCGACCATCGTCAGCCCGCGGTTCGCGAGCAGAGCCGAGTGGTGCGTCCGAAGCAACGTGCACCAGGCGAGCGTCGCGAGCGCGTTGAGCCCCCAGGCAGCCACGAAGCCCGGACCGCCTTCCCAGAGTTCGTCGACGCGCATCAAGAACGCTGCCGTGCGCCCCCCGAGCGGGCTGCGGGGCGACCGCTTCCCGCCGAGCCGCTGGACGAATTGGTAACGACAGCCCTCCTGGTAGAAGGTCATCGACGCACGATTTTCCTTGCCGGCGCGCAAAAAGCTCGCGGCCTCCGCGGTCAACTCGACATAGGAACGCGAACAGTCCCGAAAATAACGCCAGTAATGCGTGAAAATCGCGCGTTCGACGTTCGTGTTGCTCGGCTCGATCTTCTTGCGATCGTCGTGTTTGCCATCGGAGAGCGGCGGTCGAGTCGTCTGAAAGAGCACGTCGCCGTAGCGCACGAAGGGCAGGCTCACAGCAGTCAATGCCGCCTCGGGCAGCAGGTCGTAATTGAGTTTGGCGGGCGGAAAATTCAGGATCGACTCGCCGAAGCCGAAGCCGAGATCATGCAGTGCAATTCGCAATTGTACGTTGGCCTCGGGGTCGCGGGTCGAGGCGACATTCGGCGCGCGCTTGGAGTCGCGTCGGGGAGACGGGTAGAGAACCGGATGCGCAAGGGTCATGGGGGGTGAGTCCTTTTTCGGGATTGATCAAATGCGTGCGGAGCTGATAGGAAAGATCAAGTCATGTCCCTTCGCCACCTTGGCTGACATTTTGCGCACGTGTGAGTCGTGGCGGCGGACCACGTCGTGCGTGAACATCGTCACGAACCGCTCGAAACGCGCGTTCAGGCGGCGCGTGCTCCGAGCCACCGAAGATTCGGGCCGAACCTGCACACGGCGAAAACGAAATCGCCTCGGAAGAAAAATTCATTTCGTTCGAATTCGATCGAGTCGATCAATTCGGCGTGTAGCTGACCTCTGGTCAGCTGCGACGGAACGACTCTGCTTGACTCGGTGCGCCGTCCATGGCCAATTGAACTACGGCGAGCGCCGCGATGGAGTTGCTGCTGTGCATTGACTCTACGAGGATCGTGGCGCTCGCCACTTGGCCTGGCTTTGGCTCTTCCCGTCCCTCTTGGCCATCAAGGGTCATCGAGGGCTATCGATCTTCGAGCAGCGCGCGCGAAGCCCGCAAATCCGCCTCGAGCAATCCGATCTCACTGTAATTGCGGAGCCCGACCCTTGCATCCGAGAGCAGCTTCTCGACGGCCTGGATACGCGCCTTCAGCACCGCCTTCGTCTCGTTCCCCGAAGCGACGTCGAGCAGCCGGATCGCTTCGAGGGGTTGGCCCTGCTTCAGGTAGCGGCGGGCGCGCGTCGCGAGCGCGTCTCCCCCTCCGACCAATTCGACCAGATCATCGTTGATCGCCGTCGGAGGCACGTGATACAGATTCGCGATCGTGTCGTAGTAGTACCAGCCGGTGACGATGTCGTAGGTCGCGCGAACGGACCATGACAGCTTCCCGTGCCCCTCGCTCACCTGGAGTTCTTCGGGAAGTTTGATGTCCCGCATCAACTCCCACACGGTCTTTCCCGCGTTCATCCCCGCAACCGTCTCGTCCCACATGTACTGAACCGCGTCGCGCATCCTTCGGACGCTGGCCTGGATATAGTCCTCGCCCTCGATCACGCGGAAATGGGTATGAGCGATCACTCTGGGCCTCAGCTCGAGCACGAGGTCGAGCGCGTCGATGTAGTCGAGTGGATCCCGGTATTTTTCACCGCGAATCGTGTAGAGATTCGGAAACATCGGATAGAGCGGCCCGAAGAGATCTCCCGTGAAGAGGATCCTCGACTCCGGCAACCAGAGGAGCAAACCGTCCTCTCCCTCACCGCCGTTCTCCGGTGCGATCACGACAAACCGGACGCCGCCGAGTTCGAATTCGTAGTCCGAGCCGGGAAAGACGGGACGCGTCGGGCGCATCTCCCAATGGACCGAGGGAGGGCGGTCGGGATCGAGAGAAACGCGATTGGGATAGAGCGGGTAGTACCGGCGCAGGTAGAAAGGCGTCAGCTCGTCCTGGATCCGTGACATGTATGCGTAGCGTTGATGAGCGACGAACTCGATCTTGCCGGCATCGATCTCGTTCTTCCATTTGGGCAATCCGCCGGAGTGGTCCGCGTGAAAATGCGTCACGATGATCTTCTTGATCGGCCCCGTCGCGTGCTCCCGAATCGCCTTTCGTTGTTCCTCGTTCTGGGCGTAGGTCGTCCCCGTGTCGACCAGCACCGAGCCTTCACTCGTGTTGATCAGGAAAATTGCGCCCTCCCCCTCGATCTTGAAAACGAAATCGTTGATCGGATGAACGGAGACCTTCATCGACTGGAGATCGTCGACGCGAACATCGACGTCGGACTCGACCTCCTGCTCGAAGGTCTGGGCCAGGGTCTGACCGACCGGAAGAGCGACGAAGGCCAGGCACAGAACCCGGGTTGTCAACAGAAAATGGGCGATCAAACGGGCGCGCGCGTGCATGAGCACTCCTCCTGGCGATTTCGGAAACAGGGGCAGCGTAGCGCCCGTGTGGGATCCTATGATCTCGCCTCGCCCTCCTCCACCCGGTGGCCGAGGCGATCGAGCCACCGGAGCGAATGGACTCCCAGGGAGAACGAGTGCAGACCGAGGACAGGCTGAGCCATCGCGCGCTTTTCGGATACGGATTGGCCGCGGCGCCTGTGATCTACAGCTACGTCCTGATCCTGATCATGTACATGAAGTACGCGGCCGTCGAGCTCGGCGTCTCCACGGCCACCGTGGGGACGATCTTCCTGCTTGCCAAGATCTGGGACGCGGTCACCGACCCGATGGTCGGAACCCTGAGCGATCGCACGACCCACAAAAGCGGACGTCGCCGCCCCTGGCTCCTGGCCGGCGCCCCCCTCCTCGCGATCTTCAGCATCATGGCCTGGGCACCCCCAACGGGCCTCGAAGGCAGCGGACTCATCGCCTGGATCACCGTCGCGGTCCTCGGCTTCTACACCGCCTACACCATATTCGATGTTCCCCACATGGCGCTGGGCGCCGAGATCACGCTCGACTCGAGTGAACGCAATCGAGTGTTCGCCGTACGCCAAATCCTGAGGGTCATCGGGATGCTCGCAGCGGCTCTGCTCGGCGCCTACTTCGTCGGCAAGGGGATCGAGTCGGCCCGGACCATGGCGTATATCGTGGGCGCGCTCACGATCGGATTGATCGTGAGTGGCGTGTCCATGCTGCCACCCGAACGCACCAGTTTCCGGGGGCGGGGTGGAGAGAACCCCTTCCTCGCGATCCGCGATGTTCTCGCCAATCCACACGCGCGGCTGCTGCTCTTCGTCATCTTCATCGACGGGATCGGCACCGGAGGGATCGGCGTATTGATCCCCTTCGTCCTCGACTACGTCGTCGGCCGCCCCGAACTCGTCCCCGCCCTGCTCGGCCTGAACATGTCCGCCACCCTGCTCGCGGTCCCGATCTGGATTCGGCTCGCCCGGCGTTTCGAGAAACGTCATCTCATGCTGGGCGCGATGCTCGGCAGTGGGATCGGATACGGCTTGATCCTGTTTGTTGGCCCGGGCGCGTGGCAGGTGATCGCGATCTCTTCGGTCATCGCAGGAGCCTCCTCGAGCTGCGCAAACATCCTCGGCTACACACTCAAAGCCGAGATCATCGATTGCGATGAATACAACACCGGCGAACGCAAGGAGGGCGCATATTTTGCGGGCTGGAGCTTCTTCAGCAAGCTCGCCGCGGGCATCATGATCGGTCTCGTCGGCTGGTCGCTCGAATGGTCCGGATTCGACGCCCAGATCCAGGAACAGAGCGAACTCGCGAAGAACACCATGGTCCTGTTGATGGGGGCCTTTCCGCTCGTCTGCTATGTCATCGGGGCAGTCGCCTTCAGTCGCTTCAGTCTGACCGAAAAAGAGCATGCGCGAATCCGAGCAGAACTCGATGCCCGGGCCGCGGCCCAACCGACTATCTGACCACCTGACCACCTAACCACCTGACCAGGAGCCCCCCATGACCGATCCGAGCGAACTCCCTCCGAATCCCTGGGTGCCCGGAACCTGGGCGGCGCGAACGCCCGACAAGCCGGCAGTCATCATGGCCGGGGGCGGCGAATCCATCAGCTACCGGGAGCTCGAGGACGCCGCGAATCGGCTCTCCCAGCTCTTCCATGCGGCGGGCCTTCGTCCCGGTGACCACATCGCGTTCTGCATGGAAAATCGGATCGAGTATCTTCCGATCCTCTGGGGCGCCCACTACGCAGGCCTCTACTACACGGCCATCAGCTCCCGCCTCACGACCGAAGAACTCGCGTATATCATCGAGGACAGCGGCAGCCGCGCCTTTCTCTCCAGTCCTTACATGGCGGAATCCATTGCGGGCCTGGGCGACGTGCTGGGCAATCTCGAGATCAAGTTGAGCGTGGGCGGCGACCTATCCGGCTTCGATTCCTACGAAGACGCGATTGCAGCCCATTCGGCTTCGCCTCTGGCCGACCGTGTCGAAGCCCTCCCCATGCTCTACTCGTCGGGGACGACGGGGCGACCGAAGGGTGTAAAACCCAGTTTGACCGGTGATCCACTCGGAGCGGGCGAAGGCCTCACGGGCTTGATCCGCGCCCTTTTCGGGGGGACCGACGACTCCGTCTACCTCTCGCCGGCCCCGCTCTACCACAGCGCGCCGCTTCGCTACTGCACCCAGTTCCTGCGGATCGGCGCCACCGTCGTCGTGATGGAAAACTTTGACGCCGAAGGCGTACTCGCCGCGATCGAAAAACATCGCGTCACCCACAGTCAATGGGTTCCGACGATGTTCGTCCGCATGCTCAAACTCGAGGATGAATCGCGTACCCGCTACGACATCAGCAGTCTCACTTTCGCGATTCACGCGGCGGCCCCCTGCCCGATCGGCATCAAAGAACAGATGCTCGACTGGTGGGGCCCGATCGTCCACGAATACTACGCCGGAACCGAGGGCAATGGATTCTGTTATGCGTCACCGCAGGATTGGCTCGACCACAAGGGGACCGTCGGCAAGGCCATCAGCGGAGAACTCCACATCGTCGATGACGAGGGAAACGAAGTTTCGGCGGGCATCGAGGGCGGGGTCTACTTTTCGAACGGCCTACAGGAATTCGAGTATCACAACGACCCCGAGAAGACGGCGGCAGGCCGGCTCCCGAATGGCTGGAGCACCCTCGGCGATATCGGGAGGGTCGACGAGGACGGTTTTCTCTATCTGACCGATCGCAAGGCGAACATGATCATCAGTGGCGGCGTCAACATCTATCCGCAGGAGGCGGAGAATATCTTGACCGTTCATCCGAAGGTCCAGGATGTCGCCGTCTTCGGGGTTCCGAATGCTGATTTCGGAGAAGAGGTGAAAGCCGTCGTTCAACCCGTCGACGGAAGCGAAGCCGACGAGGCGCTCGAACGCGAGCTGATCGCCTATTGCCGCGAGCATCTCGCGGACGTGAAATGTCCGCGCTCGATCGATTTTCGTGACGAGCTCCCGCGTCACCCAACGGGCAAGCTCTACAAGCGTCTACTCAAGGACGAATACTGGAAAGGCCACGACACGCGCCTGCTCTAGACATCATGTTCAGCTCTGTCTAGCTATGTCTAGCTACGGGCAGAGGCTGCCCTTGAACTTGATGCTGACGGCGATCTTACAGGCCGTCCCGCCAAAGCTCGGCACGAGCGAGCAGGCCTGCTCCGCGGCCATCTTCGCCGCACATTGTTTGACGACATCCATCGCGGTGTTCGCCAACTGCCCACCGACGGAAGTCGATTCGACCGCAGGCTGCAACATGGCCGGCCCCCCCTGCATGGCCGGAGCCACCATCGCGGTCGCCGTCATCGGACGCGACACCTCGGCCATCGCCGCTGCAATCAAGCCAAGCGATTCGTCGAGCTTCGCCGTGTCACATCCACCGCAGAATTTCGAACGCGAATCGTTCCCCTCCGAACTCGAGACGTGAACCACCAGCTGGGTCCCGCTCGCGTCCCGAAGAATCTCGAGCGAGAAAGCCTGTGCGACGCCCGCTCGTTCTCGCAGATCGGCTCGACACGCGTCGCTCGAACACGCAGGGTCCCCGGTCGCCTTCACCGCCGCCTTCAGCAAGGACGAGGTCTCTTCAGCCGAAACGAGCGCGCGGGTTTCCCCGAGCTTGGATCGCATCGTGTTCGCAAGAATCCGATCCTGCATCGGGCTCTTCGGCCCCATGCTGATCCACGGGGGCAACACGACGACCCGCCCCGCTCCCCGAGCGGGCTGCGCGGCAGGCTGAACAGGCCTCATCAAAGCGGCCGGCTGAACCGCGGCTGATCGACTCGTTCCCCCCGCATACGCGAGCATCGCGGCGGGAGCCGGCGCACCCGGCTCGAAGAGCGGAATGATGGCCCCCGCCGCACCGAAGACCGGAGGCGGAGGGCCCTGGAATTTCTTCGCCGAGATGAGATGCGTACTCTCCGCAAAGAGCGCGATCCGACGTCGACCACGCGCCTCCCGTATTTTCTCCGCTCGCGCTTTCTCCTCGTCCGTCGCTTTCGGATTCGAACGGGAATGGGCGATCGCCTGCGCCAACACGTCGCTCTTCGCGCGAATCTCATTCAGCAGGCGACGCCCTGCGTGTTCAGAGAGAAATTTCCCCTCGCTCTCGATCAACTACTGCTCAGCCTTGATTCGGCCGATGTACATCCCCATATAGCGGCCCTCGATCTTGTCTTGAATCCGACCGGCGAGTACTTGCCGTCCGGATCGGTCGTCGATCGCGTAGTCGAGGACATAGGACGAGGTCCGAAATTCCGGAATGAACGCGATGGGCGGAGCGAGGCTGAGCATGCCCATCGTCACTCCCAAAATGATATTTCCCTGCTTTGCGGGGGTCGCACGCAGGCTCACTTCCGCCAATACGAGCTCGGGTTCCGGTGCGTCCCAGACGACCTGCCCACCCCCCTCGCGCAAGATCGTGTTCCGCAGCTCGGCATCGAAATGAGCGAACGTGAATGCTGGCTTCGAGCCCAGGTCGGTCACACTCTGCGGCGGGAGTGAAAGCTCCGGAGCCGAGCTGGGCATGGGTGTAACGGGCGCCTGCAGCGTCGTGATCCGATGAGCACACCCCGTGAGGCTCATGAAGAAAGCCAGCAGGATCACGGCACGAAGCCCGGTGCGCGCAAGGCGCCGGGCGAAGAACGAAGAAGTCGGCATCATCGAGAAGTCTCCTCAGCCACGACCGACTCGAACCTGTGCGATCGGTCACGCTTTCGAATGCGCGATATCGGCTGCACATCGGAAACTCTTTGCGGAGATCACGCTGAACGGGAAGTTTTCGTTGCGTCGAGGGACAAGGGGTCGGCCGGGCAGCAATCGATACGCAAACGACAGGAAGCGGCTGTGAGGCGCTGCCACCGTGATGCCGGCCGACTTCCGCTGCCCAGGGCGAAGCCGTCACGCGTCGCACGCCGGCCGACGAGCGCTAGGGCGCAAAACTCGATCGACCCTTGATCCCCCAACGTCCGGACTCCCGCGTCATCACGTAGAGCGAGTCGAAAGTCTTGATCACGCTTCCATCGGCCCGCAACCGGACGAAACGCGTGACGACATGAACCTTCTCCCCGTCCCCCTGGACGATCTCACGCCGTGTCCACTCACTGCGATTCCAATCCGGTTCGAGCACCGCTCGCAGCGCCGCCCGCCGTTCCTCTTCCGGGACATCGAGCAGCGGGATCGCCTCGCCGGCCGACTGCCAGACCACGATCCTCCCGCTTGCGTGGCGATAATGCGGAAAATGATAAGTGGCGACGTGCCCCTCCATGTCGAGATCATTGAGCGCGTCCATGTAGCGGTCGAGCACGCGCATGATCTCGACGTCCCTCGCCTCGAAGGAATCCCCGCCGGTCGCGAGGCCCGCACTGAAGAGACCGACGAGCACCGCTACCCGAAACGCCATGACAACCGCTCGACTTCTCTCGCTCATTCCAATACTCCTGGTCTTTCGGTCGCGGTATCGTATTCACTGGCCCCTGGGCCGCCGGAGTCCAATCCAGCATTGACGCCTAGCTCGCCAATCGTAACGCTCCGCAAGACAAAACCCTCAAAAGCGCGCCTCGAGCTCTCCGCCCCGGAGCGAGCGCCAGGAGATCAGAATGGATTCTCTCCCCCGCTCTCAGGCCGCCTGGAACGATTTCGCCGACGCGCTCAAACGGATCGGCGAGAAGATCACAGCCCCGACCGGGGCCCGAGGCGGACGCGAGCGAGCCGAGGGATATCGCTACCTGCTCGGGCTGGTCTCGGCGGGCCAGGATCTCGAAATGGAGAGCAACCGGAACATTCCGGATCTCCGCCGACTGATGACCCCGATGCGGAAATTCAAGGGAGACGGGACCGACACGCTCTATCACGAGGCCAAACTCGACGAGAATCTGGTCTACAAATTCACGCTCCGCCGAGGCGATGACCTCTTCTTCTCGGCGACGGTCTACGCCTACGACGACGAGGACACCTACTACATCGTGGACCACCTGATCGACGACGATCTCGATTGGGACAACGTCTTCGGTCAGCAGATTGCAGAAATCTACCTGAGCGAAAAACGGCCGGACGACGTTCGCAACTGGATCGAGTTGAAGGGCAAGCGACCCATCCTCTTCACCCGCCAGTATTTCGACGAGTTCGTCGACTGCATCGACCGCGGTTCGCAGCGAGCCGCCGCGATGATGATCGATTGCTTGAGCGAAGTTCCACCCCTCGAGCACTATGACGAGGATCAACTCGTGGAAGGACTCCAGCGCGTCGTCGACTTCGTCGAAGACGCGGCGAACGCCTCGCTCGGACTCTCGATCTTCATTGGCCTCAACCGGATCGAGTTCGAGGGCGCGGGGGATCATGGGACGAGTGAACGCAAGGGCAGCATGACTCGGATCGAGAAGGGAGAGATCATCCTCGACGATGATTCATCCGACGAGTACACACCGGAAGAACTCGCGGAGATGATCGACCCGAAACTCGTCCGAAACAACCTGCCCGGACCGGGGATTGGCTATATCGGGGGAAATTTTCGACTCGCGCCCGGCGAAGTGATCGTCGTCGAGGGAACGGACGTGCCCTGTCGCTACTGGAATCTGCAGATCCTCACACGCTATCTCGAGAGCGGCGATTTCAGACACTACAAAGTCGGCATCAGCAATCGCCAGGTCGTGAAAGACGCGGACGGAAAATTCCGGATCTACGCCGCCGCCGAGGACCCGGGAACCGTGAACTGGATCAGCACCCAGGGCTACGCCAACGGACAGATCTTGATTCGCACCCTGCTTGCGGACCCGACCATGGAGGCGGCCTTCAAGGTCATCAAGGGCGAGGACATCCCGAAAGACGACCTACGCGCCTAACTCGGCTGCGCCGTTTCGGAATAGGACGGGCCAGCCTGTTCAAAGCCGGAACTCCCCGAAGGTTCCAAAGGAGTCAGTCCGCCCGCACCTGAAAAAGCGGCAGCGAGATCTCTTCGGAGCGTTTCTCGAAGACGACTTCGAGGGGCGTTCCGATCGCCACGTCTTCGGGCTCGACGCCTATCAGATTCGAGAGCATGAAATATCCCTCTTCCAGTTCGACGACGACGACCGTGTAGGGCACCTCGAAGACGGGCTGCTGCGGCCGGTAGACGGTCGTGAAGCTGTAGAGCGTCCCCCGGCCCGAAGATTCGACCCACTCGAGATTCTCGCTCAGACAGTTTCCACAGCAGGGCTGCGGAATGAATGTCAGGGTCTCGCAGTCCTTGCACTTCTGGAACGTCAGCTTGCCCTCGCGGCAGGCGTCCCAATAGGGCTTCGATAACGCGGTCGGCCGCGGCAGCGGCGTCACCGGAGTAGAGGGAGTGCTGCTGCTCATACGGGCTCCTTTCCGAGGGCCATGACATCGCAGAAGAGGGCGCCCGATCCACCGTTGGTTGCGATCGCGACCTTCGGTTCATGCAGGGTGAGTTCTGGCACCAGACGACCCTGGAGCTGCAATACGGCATTGAGAGGCTTCTGCAGGAGTTGAACGACCCCGGCGTGGGAAAACGACAGGATCCCGCCGTTGGTCGCGACCGGGAGATCGCCGTCGATGCGGATGCGGCCTTCGAGTACGAAATCCGCGCCCTCGCCTTCTTTGCAGAAACCGAACGCCTCGAGTTGGCGGATGATCTCGAAGGAAAAGGGATCATAGAATTCGGCGAAGTCGACGTCCTGGACCCCGAGCCCAGATTGCTCGAACGTGAGTTCCATCGCGCGTCGGCCGACCCAGCCATAGCGCTCCCAGACCGGGGCGGTCACGTAGGACATCCCCTGTCGATCGAGCCCGCCGCCTAGCACATGGATCGGCGTCACATCCAGATCCTTGGCCCGCTCGGTCGTCGTCAGGATCATGCAGGCGCCGCCCTCGGACGTGATACAGCAGTCGAGCAGCCGGAAGGGATCCGCCACCATGCGCGAAGCTTCGACCTCGGCCGGGGAGCATTCGCGTCCGTAGAAGACCGCATCCGGATTCAGGGCCCCATTGCTTCGAATCGCCGCGGCCACCTCGGACAGGGCGGCGCGAGGCGTGCCGTAGATATGCATGTGTCGCTGGGCCATCAAGGCGAACTCGGCGGCGGTGTAGAGCCCCCAGCACTCGACGAACTCATTCTCGGGACGCGTCCACGAGACCGTCGACTCGCGCTCGGTGTAGGCGCCACATTGGGCGGTCGCGATCAACACCGTGTGGCATTGGCCCGACTGAATCGCCGCCGCCGCTTCGAGAACCGACTCGATTCCCGGGTTCGCCGTGCCGGTCCACGCCGGACGTCCACCGAACCACTGGGCGACGGTGCGTGAATTGAGCCGGGAGACCCAGGTCGAGACATTGATCCCGTCAATGTCTTCCGGACGCAGACCGGCGTCCCCGAGCCCACCACGAATGGCGTCCAAAACCAGCTCGGATTCGATCATGTCCGGAAGTTGTTTAGCTTGAATCGTGTTGTAGGCACCGACGATGACAACATCTGCGTAGGGACTCTTCATGGATCCCATGTTGCCACATCGAAGGCGCGCGTGACGCCCCGTTTTCGGAGCGTGAAATGGCTCTGCGAGCGATCCCCGACTTTCCGCCACGGCCTTGTCCGCGAGGATCAGCGACCGAGTTCGGAACCGGGCTTCTCGAAGCGCATCAGGAAGCGATCCGTCCGGCCTCGAATCGGGTCGGCGAGGACATTCGTCCCGCGATCGTCCATCGGATTCGCGAGCAGCGACGAAGAGCGCGTGAGCCGAAACCCCGCGGCCTCGACTTCGGCCACCACGAACTCGGCGGCAATCCGATGGAGGGACTCGGCCTGGGTCGTTCCGGTGCCCGGTTTTGCCGAATGATCGATTACCAGAAAGACGCCGCCCGGCGTGAGCGCCTCGAAAATCCGTCGATTCATTTGGGCCCGATCGACACCCATCCAAACGGTGTCGTGGTAGAATTTGACCAGGAAGACCGCATCGAGGCTCCCGACTGCGAACTCGAGTTCATCGAGTTCCGCGACGAACGTACGGAGCTGGGGGAGTGCGGCCCGATCGAGCCGCTGGGCGAGATCGTCCCCATGACGAGACCACGAAGTCGAATTATTCTGGGCGAGCACCCTCCCGGTCGGTCCGACGGCGCGCGCCAGGACCTCCGCGTACCAACCCCTGCCCGCCATCAACTCCGCAACGTGCATTCCCTCTTCGATCCCCGCGAACGCGAGCACGCTCACCGGGCGCCGGTACTCGTCGTCCGCGCGATCCGCGGCACTCCGCGCGACCAGCGTCGCGGACAGACGTCTTCTCGCCTCCACGCCCGTAGCCAACAGGGGCCGGCTCACCTGAAGCCCGCCTACGGGCAAAAGAGGCTCGAGGTCGCCCGGCAGAAGCCATCGCGCCAGGCTCGCGAGCGGCGCCACGCCCGATGTGATCGCCGTCCCCAGGCTGTTCAGGATCGTTCCGTCCGGCAGTACTGCGGTCACGCCGGTCGAATCATCATCGAGCCACAGGACATCACGCAGCCCCAAGCCCGTCTTCGCGTCGACCGCCACCAGAGCAGATCGAATGGGCCAGGGAATCCTTCGTCCCGCCCAATGGGTTTCATAGCCATACAACACCGGGATCAGCACCACGTCGCCTAATACCGTCGGATTGCCATTCCCGATCGCCGTGGGCTCACCGAGGATCCATCCCCCTGGAAGCGCGGCCGCAACGAGCCCCTGAAGATCGCTCTCCCAGCGAATCACCCCGTCTTCGCTGATCGCCACCAAGGCCGGGCCATCGGCCTGGAGTGCATAGATATCGCCATTGGCGCCGACCGCCGCCGCAGCCGAAGCAGCACGGGTATCGACCTCCCAGAGAATCTCGCCCGAGCGCGCATCGACGCCGTAGAAACGTCCATTCTCGTCGCTCACGTAGACGACATCCGAGCTCGGTGAAAGCGACGGGCTCGATCCGCTCCCCGGTCCCATTTCCGTGGAGAAGGCGATCTCGACTTCGACCCGCCCCTCGTCCTCGCGAAACACGAGATCCAGACCGTAGAGCGCACCCCGCCCTTCGGTCGTCGAGGTCGCCGCGACGAAGATCCGCCCCGAGGCGAGATCGACGGCTGGAGTATTCGCGGAGGGCATCGCCCCACCGGCGAGCAGTTGCCACGACCACTCTCGGATTTCGGGGTCGACGAGCCCTTCGCCGAAGAGACTCGCGGGCATCGGCATCACCGAAGACGGGGGCGGAGCATGCCCCGGAAGCCGCATCGGGACATTCAATCGCTTTCCCGTCTCGCGATCGAAGACCACGACATCCCCGAAATTCGTGACCCCGAAAACATGGCCCTGCCGGGTGAACACGGCCGTCGTGAGTGCGTTGATCGGAAGCGCTTGCGACGCAACCCAGTCCCCGGCCTGATTCGGCGGCAGGCTCACCACCCATCGCACCTGCCCCGAAGCATCGAAGGAGTAGAGCTGATTGCAGTCGCCGACGAAGACGTGGCCGGTGTGATCGACGATCGGACTGGACAGAATCGCGCAGGGATCGACTCCTCGCTCCGGGCTCGACCAGGGAGCGGAGTGCCAGCGCAGCTCGCCATCAAGGCTGTACGCATGCAGGTTCGACTCACCCACGGCTCGGCCCGTCGTCACGTAGAGTGTCCGACCATCCGGGCTCATCGTCGGAGCCGTCAGGATCGACGCCCCGAAAAGAACGTGAAAAATCTCGTAGTCCTCGGCCAGGGCTACCGCGCCGACGAGTTTTCGATTCGCAGGACCGCGATGAAGCGTCGACCAACCCCCGGACGAGTAGACCCCACCGACCGGCGTTCCCCCATCGGCGAACGCATCGAAGGTGGCCGACGCAAACCAACTCGCCGACGCAAGGAAGATGATCGCTGCGCGCGCATATCGAAGGGACATGAGCGATTCCTCGGCATGGCTCGAAAAGTCGGCCGAGCATAGGCGATCGCGTCGGGGGGACGAGGCCGACGCTGCAGGCGGCGGCGGTTCCTGTTCGGCAGATCAGCCCGAAGCTCGGTCGGAAGACGCGCCCGACGAACCCGAGCCACGGGACACGCGCTCCACCGCACGTCGAATCAGATCGCCCATCTCGGGCGTCAACGCCAGCTGTGCGGCCATCCCCTTGGCCCGCTCGCTCATTTTGGGCAGCGTCCGCGCCAGGATGTCGACGACCTTGTCCGGCTCGTGAGCGGCCGCGAAGGACTCGAGCTGGATCTCGAGAAAGACCAGACACAACACATCCTCGAAGACCTGCGCCTCCGAATCACGTCCGAGTCCGCGCTTGCGAATCAGAACTCCAACGCGATCGACTTCCTCGCGGGCATACCCGACGGACGAAAGCAGTTCGGCTGCCTGGCCGGCGTGCCGCTTCTGGAGTTCGCGACGCCAGGCGTGATAGCCGACACGGCCCATCGGGTACTCATCCCTCGGCAGGCGCCAGCGACAGAGATGATGCGCGCGAATCGCGAGCCGTAGCAGCTCCCCCGCCGCGGGCTCGAGGACCGCGAGCCAATGGCTTGCGCGCTGGGAATGGAGGAGTTCTTTGGGCCGGCTCTGCCCGTCGTACACGAGGCTGTTCGGATCCTCGGCGTTCGCCGTATCGATGGCTTCGAGCGCACGCTCGAATCGGCCGTCCAGATCATTCGACTCCATGGCCCTGAACGCTATCAGTCCCGGGGAGATCCGGAACCCGATTCTCGGGGCCTCGACTGAGGCGCCAATTCTGCCGGACGGCGCTGCCCAGGGACCTTACCCCCAAGTTGAGTCCATCGTTATGAGAGTCCGGGGTTAAAAATGTTCTCCACCTTCAGTCCATCGAGTCTCTTGTGCCGCCGCGTCTCGAACGCCCGCGGTAACGCTCGTTCCCCAACTTCTGGTCATAACTCTTCTGGTCATAACTCTGGCGACGCTCCTGGTGCGCCGAGCGCACTCAAGGCTCTAAACCAGATTGTTGAAAAACCCAACAACATTCAATGAACCCAAAACAAGCTCGAAGATTAGTCCCCGAATTATCAGTTTGTTCGGCCTTCCGTCTAGACGAATGCTGACCAGTCTCCCGAATGCAAATCCGAGAAAAATCAATATCGCGACGACATGTGATGCAAAGGTCATCTGCGGAATCGTTGTCCCCGACAAGATAGTAGCTCCTCCAAACAACATCACCGCGCTCGTGCCTCTGACCTCGTTTAGCAAGTTAACTTCGTTCTCAATCTTGATCCCAGAATTCTTTGAATAGTTGCCAATGGGATTGCTGATTCTCAGTGCCCCAATAGAAAGCAACAAGAGTCCTGAAAGAGAGAGCACCCCAATACTCAATATTTCCACAATTTCCTCGCTTAGCTGTCGCAAGTACACGACCGGTCACAATTGTAGTGACCTTTCCCCTAAGCTGAGTCCAGCGTTATGAGAGTCCGGGGTCAAAGATATTCTCCACTCTCAGGCCATCGAGCCTTTTGTGCCACCGCGTCTAGAACGCCCACGGTGTCTCGTAGTGCAGGGAACTGTGTGGGCGAACCTCATTGTGCTCCCTTCGATACTGCTCAAGCAATACCCGAGCTTCGAGCAGGGTCGTGAAGAGTTAACGGTTCAGGAGTTCATCGCGTAGCCTGCTGTTGAAACTCTCGGTGTATTCGTTCTCCCATGGGCTGCCCGGCTCGATTTACAGGGTTCCCGTCCCTCGCCGTGAGAGCCAGAGGCGCAGACCGTTGGCGATGAACTCCGGACCATTGTCTGAACGGATGTGGGTAGACGCACCGTGGAGCCCGAAGAGCACACGCATCACCTCGATCACATCTTCGGATCGGAAGCTTCGCCCCACCTCCAAGGCGATGCTGCGGCGCGTGTACTCGTCGATCACGACGAGGATCTTCAGCCTACGGCCGTCCTCGGTCTGGTCTGCCACGAAGTCGTAGCTCCAGACGTGGTTCGGGTACCGTGCACGCATACGTGCGCAGCCCTGGGCCGATGAACCCAGCCGACGACGACGATGCTGCTTCTGTGGCACCTGGAGGCCCTCAGCGCGCCATTGCCGCTCAACGCGTTTGTGGTTGATACGCCAGCCTTCGTTGCGAAGAAGCCGCGTCACACGGGGCGTTCCGTAACGCGGATGTTCCTTTGCAATGTTGTGCATCGCCTTCACGACATGCTCCTCGCTCGTGTTTCTGCGCGACTGATAACGCTGCGTCGATCTCACCTGGCCAAGCGCCGTGCAAGCCCGTCTCTCGGAAACGCCGTGCCGAGTGATTGCCATCTCGACTGCGCGGCGTCTACGGGACGGGCTTAGAAGTTTCCCTCTGCCACGTCCTTCAGAATCTTGTCCTCCTGGCCTGGTCTGGCCGCTTGGACACTCGTAGCACTGGACGTGATTTCGGGGGAAAGGCCACAGGGACGCAGAAGCGGGAACGCGCGCGCGACCCGATCCGCGGGACGCCGGAACCACGCATCGAAACGATCCCTCATACGCGGTGCACGTGCAGCGGTGAGCCCCGTCACCGGGTCGCGCTCGTTTCGCGCCGATCCAGAGAGTTCCTATTGGTCTATTGGTCTATTGGCCTATTGATCGGCTGGTCCATCGATCCGCTGGTCTATGGAAGGGAGTTGAAAAGTGGCAGCCCCCCTTCGCCCCGTGCGCGCACGCGAATATCAGCTCTTGACGGAGGCCCACCGCGCCCGGAACAAGGGGCAGGCGCGTACCGCGATCCGACTCTATCGACGTATTCTGATCGAAAATCCGAAGAACCTCGAAGTTGCCCTGCGTGTGGCGCCTATGCTCGCTTTCGCGGGCGAGGATTTCGAAGCCTGGCAACTCTTCCGACGCGTCGCACTGGCGTACGCCCGCGAGAAGCGATTCACGGAGTGTCTCGCGGTCTACCGCGAAGCCTGCCGCTTCGTACCCTTCGAATTCGATGCCTGGCGATTATGCGCCGAGCTTCAACTCAAGCTGAAAAAGCCCGAAGGTGCCTTCGAAACCCTCATCGAGGGCCGGATGCGCTTCGGACGCTCGCAGACGCGTGCCCAGGCGATCGCTCTGCTCAATCGTGCGCGGGAGATCGAGCCCTGGGATGATGATCTCCTGCTCGATCTCGCGGAGCTCTACGTCTCGAACGATCAGTCGGATCTGGCACTCGAGCTGCTCTCGGCCTTGGCTTGTCGGGTGGACGGCGCGATGTTAAGGCGGGTGCGCAGCTTGCAGCTGCGACTCACGCTCTCGATTCGCTATGTGCTGCTCTGGCTCCGCGCCTGCAATCGCACGAATTCTGCAGATCCGCGGGCGTTTCCCGATCCCGTCGAGCGCAAGAGAGTAGACACCTCGCTCGAAGAGATCCGCCTGCGGCAGGTCGGCGCGCGCTCGGCCTGAGACAGAAGGACAGAAGGAAGGACGGACGGAATCACCCGGACACGACGCGGGCCTCCGACCAGCGATTCCAATAGGTGACCTCACGGGCGCCCTTGCGCTTGGCGGGCTTCAAGACCGCACCCTTCGTATAGGCGACCGGCAACAGGATCGTCTGGGTGACATTCGCCGGAATCCCCAACGCCTGCGCGACGCGTTCTTCCTCGGTCACGAGGAGCGTCGTCCAGGTGGCCCCCAGTCCCGATGCACGAAGCGCCAGCATCAGCGACCACGCCGCGGGCAGCACGGACCCGTAGAAAGCCACCTGCATCGCAGCGTTGTCGGGATCCGGCCGTCCTTCCGAGCAAACCAGAATCAGCGCGGGCATACGATGAAGATTCTCGGCAAGCCCGACATAGGTTGGTCGGTCGTTCGGCAGTTTCTGATCCCGCATCTCGGGCGGAATCTGGTGGCGGAATCGCGTCGCGAGCCCGTCGAAGCCCGCCCGGTAGAGTCGGGCGACCCGCTCCTTCGGCTCACTTTCGGTCAGCACGAGGAAACGCCAGGCTTCCTGATTCATCCCGGTCGGCGCCTGGACCGCGGCGTCGATACAGCGCTCGATGACCTCGGGTTCGACCGGTCGATCGAAATCGAGACGATGTCTGACAGAACGCGTCGTCTCGACGACCTCGAAGAAATCGTTCGTCGCAGTCCCCCCGTCTTGCGTGTCCGGCCCCGCGCTCATCAGCGAATCAACACCCGGCGACACTGTGGGCATTGGATCAGGGCCTCCTCGGGCTCCGCCAGCATGCGACTCTTTTCGAGAGAGGGGAGCTGGATCCCGCAACCCGCACAATGCCCTTCCGTCAGCCGGGTCGCGCCCCGCCCCCCATTGCGCGGCTGGGCCCGCAGCCGCTCGTAGGTCGCCACGACCTCTTCGGGAATCCGCTGGACCAGGGTCGAACGCGACGTGCCCAGGGCGGTGACTTCCGCCTCGACTTCAGACTCCACCTTGCGAATCGCTTCGGCCAGATTCTCCGACTCGGCGCGATGGCACCCGATCGCCGACTCGTGCTCCTCGATCCGGGCCTCGACGGCTTCGATCGACTCGAGCAACGCCAGCTCCTGCTCTTCGAGATCCTCTTGATTCTCCCGCAACGCCTGCTGGGAAGCATCGTGTGCGGCCGCTTCATCGCGGTCCTTGCGCTTGCCCGAATAGCGCTCGACGTCGGCGGCCTCGATATCCAGGGCGATCTGGGACACGGCGCTCGCGAGTCCGGCCTCGGCCGTTTCCATCTCGGCGCGCTCCGCGCGCGCCGCAACCAGCTCTTCGGCGGCCTGCGCGATCTGCTTCGCGATGGCGGGCACAGCCGAGCGCTCCCGAAGCTCGAGGGAGCGCTCGCGTGCCGCGTCTGCGGCACGGTCGAGATCCTGGATCTCGAGAAGCGGGGCGAGAAAGGACAAGTTCGGCGATGCTCCTGGAAAGGAGGGTATCCCAGAATGACCGCGCGTATCCGATCGATTGACTATGACCACGAGGGCCAGCCGCTCGGGGGCGAATTCGCCTGGGACGACGAATGGGAAGGATCGCGGCCGTGCGTCGTCATCGTCCACGACGCCATGAAGAGTAACCAGGGCTTCGAGGAAGAACGCGCCGTCACCCTGGCCGCGATGGGCTATGCGGCCTTCGCGCTCGATCTCTACGGCAAGGGGATCAACGGCTCGACGGGCGAGGAAGCCTACGAGCTCATGAAGCCCTTCCACGCCGATCGTGTCTTTCTGCAGCAGCGTCTGCTGGCGGGCCTGGCAGCGGCGGCGGAGCAGCCCGAGGCCGACGCCGAGCAGCTGGCAGCGATCGGATATTGCTTCGGTGGCTTATGCGTACTCGATCTGGCGCGGATGAACGCGCCGGTTCTCGGCGTCGCGAGCTTTCATGGAGATCTCGCACCACCCTCCTGGCCCGGAGGGGAGCCGCCCGCCGAAAAGATCGAGCCGCGCATTCTCGCCCTGCACGGCTGGGACGATCCCTACGCCCCTCCGAGCGTGATCGACCCCTTCGCTCGCGAGATGAGCGAACGCGACGCGGACTGGCAGCTGCACGCGTACGGCAACACCGTCCATTCCTTCAGCAATCCTCGCTACGACCAGCCCGAACAGGGCACGGCCTACAGTGAAAAAGCCGAACGCCGTTCCTGGCGTGCGATGTCGAACTTTCTCGAGGAGATCTTCCCGGTGGGCGTCCGGGGATGACGTAGCGCGTTTCCATTCTAGACTTCCGGCATGCCTGAACTCGGACCTGAACAGCTCGTCTTCAACACGACCAATATTCTCGGCGGTGGCATCCGCGAGATCGTCGCCGCCGCGGTCGCCGGCGAGTACGATGCCATCTCGATCTGGCCCCAGGACGTCGATCGCGCCCGCGCCGACGGTCTCGACCTGCCGGATATTCGCCGACTACTCGACGATCACGGCCTCGTGGTGGCGGACGTCGATCCCCTGCTCAGCTGGTCGGATCTGGTTCTCCCGAAGCCCGGAGAAGCGATGATCGAGCTCGCGCCCGAAGAATCCTTCTACGAGATCGGCGAAGCGCTCGACGCGCGATCGATCAATGTCGTCCACGGTTTTGGCGCCCGCCTCGACCTCGACCGTGCGGCCGCTGACCTCGCGCGGGTCTGTCGGCGCGCGAAGGAACACGGGCTCTTCGTAACCTTCGAGTTCCTGCCCTGGAGCGGTGTCCCCGATGTCACGGTCTGTCTCGACCTGCTGGACCGCACGGGCTGTGACAACGCGACGATCATGTTCGATAGTTGGCATTGGTTCCGCGGTGCGCGTGACCTCGACGCCTTGCGTGCGATTCCGGGCGAACGGATCGGGAGCACCCAGTTCAATGATGCGCCGGAACTGGCATCGGACAATCTCCCAGCCGAGTCGATGCAGGCGCGGCTGAGCCCGGGCGAAGGCGTGATCCCCCTCGTCGATCTCGTCCGAACGCTCGACGAGATCGGCTCACGCGCCCCGATCGGCGTCGAGGTGATTCACGAGCGGCACGAGAAGATGGATCCGGCGGAAGTCGGTCGCTATACCGCCGCGGACATGCGGCGTGTGCTCGCCGAAGCCCGAGGACATTGAGCCCGATGCAAGACCCGTCCGAATCGAACGCGCCCGTGAAGAATCCCGACCGACTCTACTTCGAGGACTACACATCCGATTTCGAGATGGCGGGCGGCCGCTATCGCATCACCGAGGAGGAGATCCTCGAATTCGGCCGGCGTTTCGATCCCCAGCCGCTACACACCGATCCCGAAGCAGCGGCCGCGGGGCCCTTCGGCGGCCTGATCGCACCCGGTTGCCTGACCTTTTCGGTCCGCAACGCGCTCTACAACCAACTCCCGGCGAGACCCGTGCTGATCGCGGGACTGGGCCTCGAAAGAATGGATCTTCCCACGCCGGTGCGTCCGGGCGATCTGCTCTCGCTTCGAATCTCGGTCGCCGACGCGCGACGATCCAACTCGAAGCCCGACCGGGGAATCGTCACCATGAACCAGGCGGTCGAGAACCAGAAGGGCGAAGTCGTGTTGTCGATGACATCGAAGATGATCGTGCGGGCGCGAACGACCCCGGACTGATCGAGTGGCGAGCTTTGAGATCGCGATTCGAGTCGCGATCAATCGGCCATCTCGAAGTCTTCGAAATCGAAGCCCGGTGCGACGACACACCCGACGAGCGCGTAACCGGCCGGCCCGGGGATCGCCTCCGCCTTCTGCCACTCACCCGCCGGCACGACCGCCTGGAGTACAGAGTCCTCGCCCTGCCCGAGTCGAGTTGTGCGATGCGGATCGTCTGCGTCCTCCTGCGTCGGGCCGATGCCGAGCACGAGATCGTCACCCTGGTGATGCAGCCAGAGTTCTTCGGAGCGCACGCGATGGAGCGCCGAGCGCGCGCCGGTCGGCAGCAGATAATAGATCGACGTCAAAAGCGCTCGCTTGCCCGGATAGCCTGGCGGAAGCGCTTCGGGCTCGAGTTCGACCGGAGACCGCCACGTCTCGCGATACCACCCGCCTTCCGGGTGCCGAACGAGTCCGAGCCGATCGATCAACGCTTTTACGCGCGGCGCGATCATGATCAAATGGCCTGAACTCGGCCCGGTCTTCCCTCTGCGTCACGCCCGTCGGCCAGCATCGGGGGAGACTACCAACGACCCCGGGCTCGCGCGATGCCGAGGGCACGCCGGGCCGTATAATGGCGCCGTGGAAGAGCAGCCCGCGGCCGCACAGACGAGCCCTGCCCCGACGCCGACAAGAAAATCCATGCGCGACGGGCACGTCGTCGCGCTTCTCTTTCTCGTGGCCCTCGGCCTTCGTCTCTTTCATCTGCACGAAATCCAACTCCACGATCCCTTCTTCACGATCGCGAGCGTCGATGGCGCGATCTATGACGCCTGGGCGAGAGAAATCCTGGCGGGTGATTGGCTCGGAGAAGGCGTGCTCTTTCTCGGTCCGCTCTATCCGACCTTCATGGCCGCGGTCTACGCCCTCTTCGGGGTGAGCTTGCCCGCGCTCAAAGCGGTCCAGGCGGTGATCGGGGCCGGCGCCTGCGTGCTCGTCTGGGGCCTCACTCGCGAACTCTTCGATCGGCGCGTCGCCGCGCTCGCCGGAACGATCGCTGCGCTCTACGGCATGCAGATTTTCTACGGCGGCACCGTCATGATCGTGAACCTGCAGATTCCGCTGGTCGTCGGTTGCGTCTGGGCGACCCTTCGCGCACTCCGCCGCCCGACTTTTCCCGGCTGGGCCCTCTGCGGTCTGCTCCTGGGCCTGTCCGCACTCGCCCGCCAGACCATCCTCCTGCTCGCTCCGATCGTCGCACTCTGGATCCTCTTCGGAATGGCCGGCCCCCTCTCTTTCGGGCGGCGATTCGCGTTCGGCGCGACCTTCGGTCTCGTCATCCTGGCGCTGATCCTCCCCTTCACCGTCAGGAACTACGTGGCCGGCGGCGATCTCGTGCTGCTGAACTCCACGGGCGGCGCCAATTTCTACATGGGCAACCAGCCGACGGCGGACGGCACCTGGCAGCTTCCCTCGATCGGCTCGAAGCATCGCGTCGACAATCCGCAAGCGATGCGCGATGCCTTCCGGCGCGCCGCGGAGGAAGCAACCGGGCGAACGCTCAAGCCCTCCGAGACCTCATCCTATTGGCTGGGCCGCGGAATGGACGAAATTCGCGCGGACCCGGCGCGATGGCTCCGACTCGAAGCGCGCAAATTCGGCCTCTTCTGGAACGCCTTTGAAGTCTGGAACAACCGTTCGGTCGAGGTCTCAGAACGTTTTTCCTCCATTCTCCGACTCCCTCTCGTCCGCTTCGGTGTGCTTGCACCCTTCGGCCTGCTCGGACTCGCCCTCAGCGCCCGGCGATGGCGTGAGTTCGTCCCCCTCCACGGTGCGATCGCAAGCTATCTCGCAAGCGCCCTGATCTTTTTCGTCTTGTCTCGCTATCGACTGCCCGCAACCGTGTTGATGATTCCCTTCGCGGCGTTCGCCGTCGTCGACCTGTTCGACCGGCTGCGCGATCGCGACTTCCGGGCGAGCGCCGTTCGCGCGGTCGCGATCGTCATCCTCGCGTTTCTCGTTCATCTGCCCCTGGCCAGCGAGAACCGCATGCATATGGCCTATTACAACCTGGGCAATAAATACCGCGAACTCGAGCGGTGGGACGAAGCCGTCGAGGCCTACCGCGATTCCCTCACCGAGAACCCACGCGCGATCTCGACCCAGAACAATCTGGCGCTCACCTTCGAACTGGCCGGTCGCCGGGACGAAGCGATCGAGGCCTGGACGACGGTCGGCGAGATGGCCGCAAGCAACCGGGATCGCAGCCGGATGGAGCGCGCGGCCCGACATCTCATCGAACTCGAAGCCGTCTCGGACGAAGCGGGCGAACCCGAGGTCCGACCAGCGCCCACGGAGTGAATGACATGTGCGGGTATCGCTCGATAATTCTGGCTAGCATCCGAATTGTATTCGTCTCCACTTAGTAGAATCCGGAAATCGCAAATGGCTCGCCTTTTTCCTCATCCCCAGGACAAATATCCTGTCGTCCATCTCGAGGATACGGACCTCGACCTGCCGGAACATGTCCGCAACGCGGACCTGCGGTACACGCGGTTCAAGACCATCGCCAATGGCGGGAAATGTCTGATCCAATCCTGCAAGGACTACCACCTGAGCCGCATCGTGGCGTACAAGAGCCTGCACAAGGAAATCGCCGACGACCCCTTCGAACAGAAGCGATTCCTGCGCGAAGCGCGCGTGACCGCGATGCTCCAGCACCCGAACACGATCCCGATCTACGAGCTCTCCCGCGACAATCGCGGCCACTACTACTTCACGATGAAGCTGGTCGAGGGCTACACCCTTCGTGAAGTGCTGGACATGGCGAAAGCGGAAGGGACCCAGGCTGTCGACGGCTACGGCTTCCACCGCATGGTGACGATCCTCATCCAGGTCGCGAATGCACTCGATTACGCCCACAGCCACGGCGTCGTCCACCGCGACATCAAGCCCGCCAACGTCCTGATGGGACCTTTCGGTGAAGTCCTGCTCCTCGACTGGGGTCTCGCAAAGGTCTGGAGCGAAGAGCCGGAAGAGATCCCGGACATGCCGCTGCTCCTGGACAGCGATCCCTCACTCACCGCTCAGGGAAAGCTTCAGGGAACCGCACATTATATGTCGCCCGAGCAGATCGAGGGGTCACGCTCGCTCGATCACCGCTCGGACATCTACAGCATGGGCGCTGTGCTCTACGAAATTCTCGCCGGACGCACGACCTTTGTCGGCGACAAGGTCACCGAACTCCTTCAGCAGGTCAAAACGGTCGAGCCGCCGCGGCCATCGGAGATCGCGACCGAGCGCGACATCCCGACGCAACTCGAAGACATCTGCATGCGATGTATCGAGAAGGATCCCGACCGTCGCATCCAGTCCGCGCGTCAACTCGTCGCGGCCCTTCGCGCCTGGCGATTGCGTTGGGCAGCCGAGTCCGAATGACGCCGGCTTGAATCGACCTCCGCATGGATTCGAGCTGCCAAGGCGAATGAGCATCGATTTTCCGCCGATCATCGGCCGCCTTCGCCAGGACAAGTCGACTCTCAGGTGACCGACTGTCCGCCGTCGACGCAGATGGTCTGTCCCGTGATGTATTTCGCGCAGGGGCTTGCCAAGAAGAGGTAGAGTGGCGCCACGTCCTCGGGCGTACCCCATCGCTTCATCGGTGTTCTTTCGATCTCCGGATCTTCGAAGGGTGTACCGACCATCCCGGCGGTCATGTTGCTCCGAATGAGTCCCGGCGCCGCTGCATTCACCCGCACGTTCTCGAGTCCCCAGGCCGCGGCCATGTTCTTTGTCATCTGCACGACGGCTGCCTTGGCTGCGCCGTAGCCCGGCACGACCGTGACCGCGCGAAAGGCAGACATGCTGGCCATGTTGAGCACGCTGCCTCCACCCTCGATCGCGCTCTTGGCGATTCGATCCTTGAGGGCTACCGCGAGCCGAAACGAAGCAAAGAGGTGCAGGCTGATCGCCCGCTCGAACACCTCGGGCTGCCACTCGTCCTCGGCCATCAACGAGGCGCCGGCGTTGTTGACGAGAATATCCATGCGATCAAAGGAGGCCGCGAGCGCTTCGAGCCCGTCCCTGTCCGTCATCTCCGCCTGGTGGTAGTCGAGTCCCGTTAGGTCGGAGTCGTATTCCGTCGCACTGCCCCGGCGTCCCGTAATCGCAACCCGCGCATTCGATTCCGCAAACGCTCGCGCGATCCCGAGTCCTATGCCATTCGACCCGCCCGTCACGAGGACCTGTGCCCCCCCAAAATCAAAATCTACTCTGACCGTCATCTCCGCTCTCCCTTGACCCTTCACGTGTCCTGCATCCCGGTCGTCGGAGCCTACTCCGACTCGACCTTCACTAGCCCAGGAGGCGCTTGCCCAGCAGCTCGACCTGATGCCGAAGCCAGGCCGTCAACCAGAAATTTCCGCTCTCGGGTTCGAGCGCCTGATGAATCTCGATCGCGAGTTCGAGGGCTGCGGAGTCGGTATCGTCCTGCGAGAGGACGACGTCGAGCAGATGCAGCGCCTTTTCCCGCTCCCCTTTCGCAAACCTTTCGCGCGCGCGCTCGACGATCGCGCGCTGTCCGCCAGCGAGTTCGACTAGATCGCCGTGAATCGCGCGCTGGGGAACCGAATAGAGCTCCGTCGTCGACTCGTGATGGAACCAGCCGGCATAATGCTCCCAGATCGCCTGGACATCCCAGCGCAGCGTGCCGTAGCCCTGTCCAACCTCGAGCTCCGGCGGGAGCTGGATCTCCTGCTTGAGCGTAAAGAGATCCTTGCCCGCGTTCATTCCCTTCACGGTCTCGTCGTGCACATAGAGCGTGGCATCCCGAATCCGCTCGAGCTCGTGGCGAATCAGTTGCTTGCCCTCGATCGGACCGTGGTGGCCCGGCAGGAGGAGCTTCGGGTTCAGATCGATCACGACATCGCAGGCCGCGGCACAGATCAGCGCATCGCGATATCGATCTCCGCGGATGGTAACGAGGTTCGGGATATGCCCGATCAGGCAGCCGAACAGGTTCCCGACGAAGCAGATCTCTTGGTCTGGCAGCCACACGACGAGTGAGTCGTTCGTCTCGGCACCGGGGACAGCGATCAACTCGACGCGCCGCCCGCCCAACATAAACTCATATCGCTCGTCAAAGGTGATGTCCGGCGTCGGGATGGCCTGCGGCGGAAGCTCCCCGAAATCCGCCTGGGCCTGGCGGACCGATGCACCGTTCTTCTTGATGAAGGCAAATGCCGAACGAGAACCTCGAAAGCGCGCGAGGCGACGGTCGTAGGCCTGGTGCTCGACGTTGCCTGATTGCGCGATCAGCTGGGTCGTTTCGTCGCGTATGAAGTCGACGCCGCCCACGTGATCGACATGGCCCTGGGTGAGGATGATGTATTTGATTGGCCCATCGGAGAGCGCGTCGTAGTTGGCTTTGTGATAGGGCGATTCGAAGGCCATGCCCGTATTGATGACAATATTGCCCTCGTCCGTCGTGATCAGGAACGAATTCGAAAGCCCCTCGGAGAGATGGATGAAGTCGTTGATCGGCTCGGTTCCGAGCGCCGCGGAGAACATCTCACCGGGGCGGGATTTCCAGATCGGCTCGGCCATGCTGACCTCCTTGTTCGCTCCGAGTGGGTGGACGTGGCAGACGCTCGACTCGGACGAAGAATCGTGTGCGCGATCGGTCAAAATCGAAGATCCGAATCGATCATCATGAATGGGGTCGAATTGATAACCGGAGACCGGCCACCCGTCGACCTCCGTCTTGAATCAGCCTGGGTCCATCAGCTTCCGGTGCAGTAGCCGAAGAGACCGCCCTCGCGAATGGCATGCGCCACGTCACGTTCGACGTGTTCTTCCCAGCGCGCATCGCCCACACGCAGCCATTCCAGGATCTCATCCGACTGCGTCCGAAGCGCCTCGTCCGGCAACCCCTCCAAGGGCTGCACATAGCCCCGCTCCAGCAGATACTCGAAGAGCTTCGCAGTCGAAACCGGCAGGTTGAGGGTACCGAGTTCCAAGCGCGCGCCCGTCACGGGATCGAGGCCGGGGTAGGCATGGATGCGAATGCCCAACCCGAAGAGTCGGCCGGTTGCCTCGAGCAGTCCACCCCGAAGATGGGCGTACCGGCCCTCGCGGAAGATGTCCATGACGTCGAGAATACCCAGAGGAAGAGCAATCTGCGTCGCCGAATAACGCGCGAGATACTCCCCCACGAGGTAATGCTCTGGATAGTCCGACACGAGCACCGAGTAGTTACCGGCCGTCAGCGCCTGGATCCGATCCAGGAAATCCTCGGGCGAGGCGTTCGACGTTTCCCGCAATTCCTGGACGCTGATTTCGAGCAGCGACACGATCCGGTCGCTCTCGATCTCGGGATCTGCGGAAAATCGCTCGAAGGAGCGCCTCTGGATATCGAAGTGCACGTTCGTCGGTGGGCGAAACCGACCGCGCTGAAGAATCACGGGGCGTTTGTACAGAATCTCCGAGGGTCTCAGCACTTCGCCGCTCGCGGAGAACATCGCCGCCTTGCTGAGACCAAACTCGACCAGACGAAGACTCATCAGCCGATGATCGACCTGCTCGAATGCGGCACCGGAGAACTCGACCATATCGATCTCGATTCGATCGCGGCCGATATTATCGAGTAGCGAACCCAGCAGGATCTGTGGCCGCTCCGCATAACGCGATGATCCGTAGATCAAGTTGACGCCCAATATGCCCAGCACCTCCTGCTGCATGAATGCGTCTCGATCCAACATCCGCGCGTGCAGCTTGATCAGGCTCGCATCGGCCCGGGGATGGGTCTGAAAGCGAATTCCCATCCATCCGTGACAATCTGCGTCTCCGCTGTAGTTCTGGGTAGAGACCGTGTCCGCGAAAGCGAAGAAGGCCGAATCTGCTCCTCGTATGCGATCGAGACGCTCGATCGTCAGATCGTATTCGTGATCGAGCATCGCGAGTAGCCGGCCGCTCGAGACGTAGCGCTGATTCGTTCCGTAGATCGCGTCGCTGACGCTCTTGTCGTAGGCGGACATCGTCTTGGCGATCGTGCCCGCCGCCCCACCGGCGCGAAAAAACCACCGGCCGACTTCCTGACCCGCACCGATCTCGGCAAAGCTCCCATAGACCCCGGGATCGAGATTGATTTCGAGCGCTTTCGCGCGCGTCGTCATCGGCTCCGACACAACACCCCCTATTCTCGCGTTGACCCGCCGGATCCTGCCACGAACCCGAACAGAATCCTATCCGACGCGATACGAATTGGACACGACCCATCGACACTCACTCGATCGAAGAACTGTCAGAACCATCAGAATGGTCAGAACCATCAGGGCGGTCAAAACGAAAGGAATCGGCCTACCCACCTCGGACGGTCAAGGAGCCGAGCCCCGCCCTCCCGAGCGCCTGGTCGAGGTCCGCCAGCAGATCCTCGACATGTTCGATTCCCACCGAGAGCCGAACCAATCCATCGTAGATCCCCACCTTCTCGCGTTCATTCCGCGGGATGCTCGCATGGGTCATCGAGGCCGGGTGATCGATCAGCGATTCGACCCCGCCGAGGCTTTCGGCGAGTGCGAAGATTTCGAGCCCCGACACGAACGCGATCGTCGCTTCGAGGTTCGCGTCGAGTTCGAGGGTCACGATTCCCGAGCCCCCGGTCATCTGGCGCCGGGCCACCTCGACATGCGGATGCGACGCAAGGAAGGGGTGTCGCACCCATTTCACGGAAGACGCGGCCTCGAGCCGAGTTGCGATTTCGAGGGCATTATCGTGATGTTTTTGCATGCGTAGCGCCAGGGTCTTGACGCCGCGCTGGATGAGCCAGCTATCGAAGGGTGACGGATTCAGACCGATGGCCTTCTGGGCGAAGATCATCTTCTCGTTCCACTCCCGGTCGTTCGTCACGACGACACCTCCGAGGCAATCGGAGTGGCCGTTCACGTATTTCGTCGTGCTCGACAGGGAGAGCGTCGCACCGAGTTCGAGAGGCCGCTGGAAGAACGGGGATGCAAACGTGTTGTCGACGAGGACCGGGGCCCCCACCTCCGCGGCCGCAGCCGAGATCGCCGCGATGTCGAGGATCTTCAGCATGGGGTTCGTCGGCGATTCGAGCCAGACGAGCGCGGGCCGCTCCTCGGCAATCGTTCGGAATTGCTTGGGGTCTGCGAAGTCCACATAACGTACGCGGACACCGAATTTTTCGAAAACCTGCGCGAAAATCCGAAACGTGCAGCCATAGACGTTCTCTTCCGCGAGCACGAGATCCCCGGACGAGAGCGTCGAGAGAATGGCCGTAATGGCCGCCATCCCGTTCCCGAAGACCGTGGCGAATTCGCCGCCCTCGAGCGAAGCGAGCGTCTGCCCGAGGCGCGTGAAATTCGGATTGCCCGAACGCGTGTAGTCGTAGCCACGCGTCTCGCCGGGCCGAATCTGCGCAAAGGTCGACGTCGCGTAGATCGGCGGTATCACCGCGCCGGTCTCGGAATCGGGCTCCTGGCCCACGTGAATCGCTCGGGTCTCGAATTTCAATGTGCGTGCTCCCTTCGGCAAGAACGCCAAGGTCGGCTACGCAATCATCTCCACAACCCGGCCAGCTCCCAGAACCGGCTTCCCCGGGCTGCGACGAGATGGCCCGGTCGATGCCGCAACCGCGATCTGCGGCGCGATGGTACGACCGGGCAATCCGATCGTCCAATTTCCGCTCGAGAATCACGCACTCTTGCGACAGAGTTGATTCGAGAAGCCGAGCTTGTCAGGGCGTGGGGACACCTTGAAGGCGATTTGCAGCAAATTTCTGGACAGGTTCCGCTCGGTTCCAATATTCGGGGTGGTCGAGTAGATCTCGCACGATGACCTGGTCGCGGACTCCCTCGAGCAGGCTTGGGATTCTCTTCGGCGGG
>SMVB01113869.1_pt1 | contig 47177 bp, 43 predicted proteins | sample 2456461 | NCBI WGS metagenome assembly SMVB01 (sample SAMN11095934, study PRJNA526329) | marine sediment metagenome | biome: Marine sediment; feature: Surficial sediment; material: Deep marine sediment; isolation source: Hadal surficial sediment | place: Pacific Ocean | collected 2014-05 | depth...
CCCCCTTTGTTGTACCAAAATCAAATCTTGTTTTCGATTTAATCAATAATTACGAGAACACGCGCTCGCAAATTTCAACGTAATTTGCAACCGCGTTTTATATATGACGTCATCCATAATTCAGGCGTTTTAAGGATACGAAGTTCCCATAGCGATCACGCCATTTTTGCTGCCCTGGAAAGATTTTATATCAGGTATTTTCTCTCTTAATCAGTAATAAATTCTCGAAACTGCCCTTACAATCTATGGTTTGTTCCGTATCATCAATCTGTAGTAGCATTTACAGCCATATCACGAATCGCCATGATTTCGCGCAATTGAGACGAAAGCGCCTTTTTTTGTGGCGAAAATGTGGCGTCGAAAGCGGCGGAGCCAATCGTGAATGCGTCCGCCCCGGCTTCCGCCAGGGCCTTGACGCGGTCCGGCCGGTCGACGCTGCCCGCGACGATTAGGGAACCATCGGTGGCGCGCCGGGCGGCGCGGACAAGGCTTAAGGGGTCGGCGTCGGTGGCTCGGTAGGCCAACAGGTCGACCCCCGCGCACCCCAATCCCCGAAAGCGCACGCAATCCGCCGCCACGTCTCGCGGCGTGCCTGCCAAGCGGGTGGGATGTCCGGCCGGCCGTCCCGGGAACGGATAATACGCGATCCGACCGCGCAGGATTTCCAGGACGTCTTCGACCTCCGTGCCGCCGAGCAGGCGGTCCACGCCCACGTCCAACGCCACGCGCGCGGCACCGCGGCAAGCCTGGCCGTCAAGGCTGACAATTTCCATATAGCTGGTCGCGCCAGCCGCCTTGATCGCCCGGTTCAGGCGGCGCATCGTCTCGAGATCGACCCCGACATCCTTGAAACCAATATGGCCCAGGCCCAATGAGGCGATCGATCCAACCACGTCGAGACAATCCGCGATCGTCCGGTCGTCGCGTGTCAGCATGAAGATGAAGTCGATACCACGCTCCCTGTCCGCCAAGACCCGGCCCGAGCCGGGTCGTAACGCCAAGCTTATTTTGGTCGTCTTTCCCAGGCGGCGCCAAGTTTACGGGCGGTCGAAAGCTGCGCCGGCGTCAATATATCAGCCAAGCGGTCGCGATTGCGCGCGGCCACCCGGTTGCCACCTTGGGCCGCCACATTGTACCAGAAATAGGCCTTGCCCGGATCGCCGTTGATTTCGCGGCCTTCGTCGTACGTCACCGCCAGCGAGAACTGTGCCGCCGCGTGTCCCGCGAAGGCCGCCGCCGCGTACCATTTGGCGGCCGCCTTGTCGTCCCGTTCGATCCCTTCCCCGCGGCGATACATGACGGCAAGGTCGTAGGCTGCTTCGGACAGACCCTGTTCGGCCGCGTCGCGGTACAGATCGGCCGCCGTCTTGTAATCCTGTTCGACGCCGAGACCCTTGGCGTAAAGACGGCCCAGGTAGTACTGACCGATGGAGTAATCCTGCTCGGCGGCGGCGCGAAACCATTGGCTGGCGACGGCGGTATTGCCCTCGACGCCAAACCCATCGAGATACATCCGGCCCATGTTGACCTGCGAGCGCTTGTGTCCCTGATCCGCCGCCCTGCGATACCATTCGGCGGCGGCCGCGGCGTCGGCGGTAACGCCCTTGCCGAATCGATAAAGTGTCGCGACATTGTATTGGGCCGACGCCACGCCTTCGCGGGCCGAGGGCAGCCACGCATCCAGCGCGGCCTTGTAGTCGCCATCGTCATAGGCCTTTTCGCCGACCGCGAGGGCTCGCGCCCAACGCTCGCCGTCTTCGCCGCGGACCGGCGCCGCCAGCCCCACGGCCACGGCCAACATCATCGAGACCGCCAACGCGGCGCCAAATCTCATCGCGGACCTCCCTGCCCGTCTATCGTCATAGGCTTCTTTTTAGTATACCCCGTGGCATGGGACGACTTAAAGACAGCCGAGAACGGGAGGCGGTCGTGTTTGAGACGATCGACGTGCGAACGCAAGACGGAATCCTTCAGGTCACGCTTGACCGACCCAAGGTAAGGAACGCATTGAACGCCGCGATGCGGCGCGAAATAGCGGCGGCGCTCGCCCCGGTGAACGCGGATCCGACGATCCGGGCCGTGGTGATCACCGGCGCGGGAGATCATGCTTTCTGCGCCGGTCAGGACCTCGGGGAGGCGATGGAATTCGATCCGAGCCGGGCCTCGGAGTGGGTCGCGGCACTGAGCGCGTTCTATGCCAGTCTTCGAAATCTCGACAAGCCCTGCGTCGCCGCGGTCAACGGCGTGGCGGCCGGCGCCGGCATCCAGATCGCCTTGTTGTGCGACATTCGCGTCGGTCACGCCGGCACGCGCATGGGCCAACCGGAAATCAATGTCGGCCTTGCCAGCGTGCTCGGAGCCCATCTGCTGGACCGCGCCGTCGGTCATGCAAGAATGGTCGAAATGGCGCTAACCGGGCGATTGATGGACGGCGAGGAGTGCCTGGCACTTGGATTGCTCAACCACCTTGTCGGCGAAAACGCGGTCGTGACCAAGGCATTCGAAATCGCCCATGAGTTGGCGGCCAAGCCAGCCACGGCGATGAAGCTCACCAAACGCTTCTTTCGCGAGGCCACCCAGGCCGACCTCGACGCAACCTTCGAAAGGGCCGCGCGACTGCAACTCGAAGCCTACGCGAGTGGCGAACCACAGTCCGTGATGGGCCGGTTTCTCGACAAGCGCCGAGGCGGCTGATGGACATCGGTTGAAAATAGCGTGGTTTTCTGGTCCCATTTCCGTCTCGGCGCGGCCGAGGAGAACAAAAAAATAGGAACCGTGGGGATTTTTGTCCGATGAAGTTTGGCATTTTCTACGAACACCAGTTGCCGCGGCCCTGGAGCGAAGGACTCGAACAGAAGCTGTTCCAGGACGCGCTTGACCAGGTCGAGTTGGCCGACCGGCTGGGCATCGACTACGCGTGGGAGGTGGAGCACCATTTCCTGGAGGAATATTCGCACTCGTCGGCGCCCGAGGTCTTTCTCGGGGCTTGCTCGCGCAACACGAAGAACATTCGCCTCGGCCACGGCGTCGTGCTGATGCCGCCGGGCTACAACCACCCGGCCCGGGTCGCGGAGCGCATCGCGACGTTGGACTTGGTTTCCAATGGTCGGGTCGATTGGGGCACCGGGGAATCGGCCTCGCGGACAGAACTCGAGGGCTTCCAGGTGACGCCCGACGACAAGAAGGACATGTGGCGGGAAGCGACCGAGCAGACCGCCAACATGTTGGCGATGAGCCCCTATCCCGGTTATGACGGCAAATATTTTTCCATGCCATGCCGCAATATCGTGCCCAAGCCGGTACAGCGTCCCCATCCGCCGATCTGGGTCGCCTGCACGCGGCGCGAAAGCATTCAAAACGCGGCGCGCAACGGCATCGGCGCGCTGACCTTCGCGTTCACCGACCCCGGCGATGCCTTGAAATGGGTGGCGGAATACTACGATATCATCAAGTCGGACCAATGCGTGCCGATCGGCCACGCGGTCAACGCCAACATTGCGATGGTGACCGGATTTTCGTGCCACGAGGACGCCAACGAGGCGCGTCTGCGTGGCATGGACGGGTTCAGGTTCTTTGGCTATGCATTAGGTCACTATTATGTGTTCGGAGAACACATGCCGGGACGCACGAATATCTGGCAAAGATTTGAAAAGGCGCGGGCTAGTTTGCCCGAGGCCGGCGCGGGAAGCGGCATTGGAACGCCGGACCAGTTGCGCGAACATCTGAACGGTTTCAATGACGCGGGCGTCGACCAGGTCATTTTCATCCAGCAAGGCGGAAACAACCGCCACGAAGATATTTGCGCCTCGCTAGAACTATTCGCCGACAAGGTCATGCCGGACTTCAAGGAACGGGAAGCCGAGCGCGAGGCCGCCAAGGCCGAGGAACTGGCGCCCTATATCGAAGCCGCGCTCGCCCGAAAACCGCGCATGGCGCCAATCGCGGACGCCGACATTCCGACCATCACCACCCTGGCCAGCACGATGCCGGCGGCAAAAATGCCGACCGATGGCGACAAGGTCACGCATCATAAATCGGCCGACATTCTGGTGCCGACCGAAGACCCGCTGTCCAATGCCCCGGCCGGGAAATGAAGGGGTAACCAGCGCTCAGTTCCGCGCGATCAACTCGGCGATTATGGCGCGCGAGTCCTCGTACAGGCCGCGGTAGGTAGAGGCGTCGACGAACGGGCGAAACAGATTGAGGGCGATCGGCAAGCCCTTGACCACCGTCAAGCCGATCAGCCCCGCGTTGAGGGAATCGCTGCCGTCGCCGGCGGGATTGTGCAACAGGCCGCTATAAAGCGCCTCGTCGTCACGCGCCATTACGCCCATGACCTGCGTGTTGCCATCCACCGCATAGGGGACGATGTTGGCGATCCTTTTGTCGAAATCCTCGTCCATGCGCGCCGCCGCGACCGGCATACGGGCCATCATTTCGGCGATCGCGTCGAGATAATCGGCCCGCGAGAGTTCGATCTCCAGGATGCCGCCGTCGCGTAGCGGAAGCGTGATCATGCCGTAGCGACCGATGAAGCGCACCCCGGAATCGCGCGCATTGGCCAACTCGTCACAGTCCATGAAGAGCTGCAGCATCAGGTTCTTCTCGGCCAAAATCGCCTTGTACATCTTGGTGACGCGCTTTTCGCCCGGGACATTTGGATCAAGCAGGCAGTAGCCCTCCGGCGGCTCGATGGTGAGACGGCGCCCCTCGATGGTGTAGGTCTCGGCCGACGCCGGGACGACGCCAAGGAGCAGGCAGAGCAGCAAGGGGATCAGGCGCGCCATCGCCGCTCAGTCCTCCTCGACCACAAGGGTAATCAATGCGTCCGCGGCGCGCGCGCCCTCGCCCTCGGGCATCACCATCAGCGGATTGATGTCGAGTTCCTTGAGCGCCGGCGCGGCGAGAGCCAAGGCGGACAATCGCTCGATAACGTCGACAACCGCGGCGATATCGGCCCGCGGCCGGCCCCGCGCGCCGGTCAGCAACGGCAGGCATTTCAGCGCCCCAACCATGGCCTCGGCCTCCGCGCGGCCGACCGGCGCCACGCGCAGCTCCACGTCCTTCATGACCTCGACCAGAGTGCCGCCGGCGCCGACCAGGACCACGGGCCCGAAGGCGTCGTCGCGCTTGATCCCCACGATCAGTTCCACGGCGCCGCTGACCATCTCATGCACGCCGATGCCCTCGATCCGGGCGTCGGGCGCATAGGCGCGCGCGCGTGTCATGATCCGGTCGTGGGCGCGCCGTACCGCCGCGGCCGTGTCCAATCCCAGCACGACTCCGCCGGCCTCGGTCTTGTGCGCGATATCGGGCGAGTCGACTTTCAACGCGACCGGATAACCGATCTTCTCGGCCGCCGCCACGGCCGCGTCCGCGTCGCCGGCCAGCACGCTCCGCGTCACCGGCACCCCCGCCTCGGCCAGCACCGCCTTGGCGGCCTGTTCGCCAAGACTGGTTAGCCGCGCGCCCGCCGCCTCGGCCACGCGCGCCGTGGCCGCCGTCGCGGATGTCGCGGAAACGGGTTCGCCGTCCAGCGCCGTCGCCGCGATTCGCCCCTGCGTGACCAGCGCCCGCAACGCCTTCAAGGCTCGCAAGGGATCGTCGAAACATGGGATCCCAGCCGCGCGAAACGCCTTCGGTCCTTCCGGATCGCCCCGCATCCAACAGACCACGACGGGTTTGTCGTTGAGCGCCGCGGCCTGCTTGATCTCCTCGACAAGTTCGGCGACGTTGAGCATCTGCACGCCGAAAAATACCATCACGGCGTCCACGTTCGGGTCCTGGACCACGTGGCGAATATGCCATCCCACCGAGGCCGGGTCGGAAAACGCCTGCAACGTGAAATCCACCGGGTTTTGAGGCGACCCGAACTCAGGGATACGCTCCGCGATGGCGTCGCGCGTCTCCGGCGAAAATACCGCCATGCGCAGGCCCAATTCGCCGACCTTGTCGGCGGAAAACACGCCGATGCCGCCTGAATTGGTCACGATCCCGATCCGGTCGCCAGGACTGCTCGGCGCGCCCAGGCTAAACAGTTCGACCAGATCGAACAGCTCAGTGATATCATCGACCTCGATGATGCCCCATTGCCTGAAGGCGGCGCGGTAGACCTCGTAGCTGCCCGCCATCGCGCCGGTGTGGGATGCCGCGGCCGCCGCGCTTTCCGCGCCGCGTCCGACTTTCAGGATGACCACCGGTTTGCCGTGCGCGCGCGCCACGAGGGCGGCTTTCCTGAGCTTCTCGGCGTCGCGCACGCCTTCCATGTAGCCCGCCACCACGCGGATGCGATCGTCGGCGGCCGCGTAGGCCAGCACGTCGGCGAAGTCGACACCGGCCTCGTTGCCGGTGCTGACCAGATAGCCGATGCCCAGCCCGCGGGCATGGCAGTCGGCCGCGACGATGCCCGCGAACAGGCCGCTCTGGCTGACGAACGCGACCGGGCCGGCGGCGACATCGTCGCGTCCCAGCGTGGACGAAAAGTTGGCGCACATGCGGTCGTTGAGGTTGGCCACGCCCTGGCAGTTGGGACCGCACAACAGGGTGCCCTTTTCCGCGACCATCTCCTTGAGCGCGCGCTCCAACGCCACGCCCTCGCCGCCCATCTCGGCGAAGCCGCTGGTGTAGACGGTCATCGCCGGAATGCCGGCGTCCTGGCAATCGCGCACCGCGTCGAGGACTCGCGCGGCCGGCACGGCGATGATGGCCATGTCCGGCGTCTCGGGAAGCTCGCCCACATTGGCGTAACAGCGCACGCCATCGATCGCCTGGTGTTTCGGATTGACCGGGTAGATCGCGCCCGGGAACGCATACTTCGTCAGAAAGGGCAGCGGCCGGCCGCCAACCCGGCGATGGTCCGGCGTGGCGCCAAGAATCGCGATCGAACGCGGCTTGAGCAGCGGCGTCAGGTCGCGAAGTTCAGACACGAAGATATCTTCCCGATTCTCGGACGATCAGCGGCTGAAGCGTTCGCGGTAGTCGCGCAGCTTATCCTTGAATCGCGGGCTGTCGATCACCGCTTGATTGACCACGTTGCGCGGCACTTGGCCGCGCATCACCGCGAGAACCGCGTCGATATCGAGCCCGGCCATGGTTTCGAACATCTGGTCGGTCCAGCACAGGGCGTGCGGGCTCAGGATCACGTTGTCCAGTTTCAGGATCGGGTCGTCCGGATCGGGCGGCTCCGTTTCCAGCACGTCCAAGCCGGCGCCGGCGATGCGCCGCTCCTTGAGCGCCGTGGTGAGATCGGCCTGATCGACCACCGGTCCACGCGCGGTATTGATCAGGAACGCGGTGGGTTTCATCAACGCCAGCCGCTCGGCATTGACCAGGCCGCGCGTTTGGTCGTTCAAGGGACAGCTCACGGACAGAACGTCGGCCTCGCGGAACGCGGTTTCCATATCGACCAATTGCACACCCATCGCCTCGGCCTGCGCCGGCGTGACGAAGGGGTCGTGCGCGATTGCCCGCATGTCGAACGGCTTGATCATGCGCAACACTTCGGCGCCGATATTGCCGATCCCGATCTGGGCGAAGGTGCGCCCGACCAGGCCGCAACCCATGTAATCGGTGCGGCTCGCCCACGGGCCGTGGCGGGTGATCCGGTCCATGTCGAACAGCCGCCCCGTCAAGGCCAGCATCAACGTGACGACCGAGACCGCGACCGGCCGGCGTACCGCGTCGGGCGTGATCACCAAGGCAATACCGGCGTCGGTGCAAGCCTCAACGTCCACGGTGTCGTATCCCACGCCGCCGCGCGCGATGATGCTGAGGCGCCCGTCGGCGGGCACGCTGGCCCGGGTGAAGCGGGGCATCAACAGGATCAACGCGTCGTAACCCGCCAGTTCGTCCGCCGACAGTTCCGGCCCCCGGCCGACGAAGCCCACGTCCACGCCCGGCGCCTCGTTCAACCGCGACAAGTCGAAGTCCGGGATATTCGGCGTGCCGTCCTCGCGGCGAAAGTCCCCCGAAACGGCGACGCGGTAATTGCTCATGACTTACGTTTTCCCTTTGTCCCTGTCTTCCGCGACCGAGCCAGACCGGCACGCATGTCGTCGATACCGGCGCGCAAGCTGTCGCGCAACAGCCACACGTCGCCGGAATAGCAAATGAAGTTGAAGCCGCTCTTGATCAGCGCCAGGCCGTGCTCGGCGCTACCCGCGATCATCCCCAGCGACAGGTCGTGTTTCGCGGCGGCGCGCAGGACGCGCCGCACGGCGGCCTTGAAATCGGGATGGTCGAACTGGCCGGGGATGCCCAGCGAGGCGCTCAGGTCGAAATGGCCGATCCACAGCATGTCGACGCCCTTGACCGCGGCGATGGCATCGACATTGGCGACGCCCTCGGCGGTCTCAATCAACGGCACGACACAGGTGCGCCGGTTGGCGGCGCGCATCTTCTCCGCCGGAACGCCCGCCGTGTAATGGTCGTGCGCGACCTGTAGCGCGATGCCGCGCGCGCCGACCGGCGGGTATTTGACGCAGGCCACGATTTCCTCGGTTTCCGCGGCCGAGCCCACCATCGGCAGGCACACACCCTCCGCGCCCGCGTCCAGCACGGTCGCGATGTGATGGTAGGCCTTGGACGGCGGCCGCACGATCACGCGCACCCCGGCCGCTTCGTAATAGCGCAGGCTTCGCTTGACCGAATCGATGCCGAAGCCCGAATGCTCCATGTCGTGGAACACGAAATCGCACCCGGCGGCGGCCAGAATGTGGCCCATGCCGGGCGTGTCGAACTCGACGACGAAAGTGCCGAACACCGGCGCCCGCGCCCGCGTCATGGCCTTTAACGATCGCGGCGCCATTCGTTCCCCCCTGTTTTTCTGAACTCGTTTCCGCGCGGCGCCGATTTCATCCGGTTCCGCGCCGATTAGCAAGCACCGGCCCGCACGCACGCGCGCCGGGCCCCTCACGCAGCCCTCTCGAAAGGAGAACCTACCATGTTCGACCTGTCCGGATCCGTCGGCCTGGGCGGCCGCAACGCCCGTCACGATGTCGCGCTTGTTCAGATGGCGCTCGGCGTCATCAAACGACGAACCAAGAACGGCATGAAGCCGTATCACGACGGGAGAGTCGATGGCCGCTTCGACGGCCCTACTCTCACCGCCATCCGTGCCTTCCTGGCCGAGAACCAAGTCAAGGCGGCGCGACCGAAAATCGAGCGGTCCGGCCCCGCTTACAGCGCGTTGCGCCGTGCCCTGCCAAGCGAATTCCGAGGCGTCAACGCGGTTCCGGAAACGGCGATCTTGTTCCGCGACCGGGGCGGTCGAGACGCCGCCGCCCAACGCGCCCGCGAAACGCTGACCAAAATACCCCTGCCCGATAAGGCCCGCATGGCGCTTGCCAAGGCCCAAAAAGAAATCGGCGCGGAGATGAACCTCGTTCTCGGCGTGAAGGACCGCGATGTAACCCGCGCAGGCGCTTTCTCCGTCAAGCTCCACGCACCGCAAGCGGAATGGCTCGATCCCCAAACCAGGCGATTCCGTAAAAGCGGAGAAATCCCGATCCAGGCGCGCCACTTCGTGCGTCAACGCCTGCTCCGGTCAAGCGAATGGCGCGGCACCGGCCGCGCCGACCTCTCAATCGAAACCGCCGCCGCCATCGCGGCCCTGCAAGGCCCGCCCAAACTGACCGCCGCCCAGGAACGCCTTTACGGCCGCCCCATCGATCCCGTCGTCCGAGCCGCCGTCGCGGCGGCGGCGAACATGATCGCCGAGGGCGCCTTGCATAAACCGAAACGGAACAGGGAGTTCGCACTGCTGCTTCAGGCGGTGAAAGTCGCCAACCCACGGACGGCAGGCAAACTTTTAGCCGCCGCAACAAGCGGGCGCGGCCTCGCCGAACTTGAGGAAGCGGTCAAAGAGGGCGTCGGCTTGATGCAAGCCGAGGCTGCTACATTCGCTCGAACCTTCGTTCGGGACGCCACCGTTCGGGAATGGTATTTGCGAGAAATAAAAAACATGTCGAAAAGGTTTGTGACGCGAGCCAAATCGGGTCAGTTGACAGTCATTGACGCGGCCGACTTGGCTGTCGGGAAACGGAACGGCATCATGGTCGACTCGCGGTACAGGGGCTCATCGCTGGGGAGAGCCATTGCACAGAAACTAAAGCCCGAAGGCACGACACTACCGGAACTGCTGCAAAGAAACGCAATCAAGCTTTTTGAGGGCACGCGGTTCGGGGAATTGAACACGGCACAGCAGACAGCGGTCTTCAAGGCCACGATTGAAAGCGCCGGTAGGGACAGTTCGGGCGCGACTGACATGGTTAGAAAGATCGGCCACATCGGCCGCGCCCTTTGGGTGTTGACTTTCGTCGCCTCCGCTTACGAAATCGCAATAGCCGAAAGCAGAATTCGTGAAGCGTTCCGGCAAGCCGCGATCGTGGGTGGCGGTGTTGTCGGTGGCGCCGCCGGCGGAGCCGTCGCGGGATTGGCATGTGGCCCTGGCGCGCCTATTCGCGTGGCGATAGGTATCATCATCGGCGGTGTTCTGGGCGGCTTGGCTGCGGAGACGAAATTCGGCGCCGTTTTTTGACGATCCCTGGTATTTTGCTTCGGTCTAGATTCCCGGCGGCGAAATATTTCGCCGCCGGGATAGTTCGGGAAGGCGGGGCCACATGCTGCAGCCCATAAACGATTTTGAAATCGTATCGATGTTTCACGAGTCCCGCTTCCCAAACGCCGAATGGGACCCCAAACCTATTTGCGAAGCGTACTTCAAACATGAAATTCATAAAAAACGGAAAGGACATGACGCATATATTCTTTATAGAGGACGCTTGATCAAGAAAATATACATAGATAACGATTTCACAATTACACAAATAAAGACGAATAAAGGGTTTTTGATTTTAGAATCATGCGAATATGAAATACATTCACTCTGCTCTGAAGGTGGAGGAGCTAGCGTCTATGTATTGTATCTTGATGATAAGTTTCGATATGTAGATTTGGTTTGTATCGGAACAGTGTCTGGTGATGAATACGATCTGGCGCGCAAATCACGTTATCGAGGACATCGCGGGCCAGTGGATGCCGTCAGGATCGTGGGCGGGCGGCAACTCGAATTCCATGTGCTGACCCGAGGCTGGTATCGGGTCACGCTACACGAGGACGAGCCCCAGCGTTTTCTTTTCCACAAAACAAACCTGTTCGAGAGCTCCCCACCGTGGTGGAAAAAGCGCCATTTCACGATTTCTCTCCTCCCGCCGCGCCCAAACGATCCGCCGGTGCTCGGCCCTTGGGGCCGCCGGTCGCGCCTGGCCGACAGGTCATTCGAGTGAGTGAGGCGCGCGGTTAGGTTTACTCCGCCGCTTGCGGCACCGCCTCGCCAATGTCGGCCAGGATGTCGCGGTAGCCGGCCGCGATCTCGTCGGGGCCGGCGTGGGCGGCCATGTCGAGCGCCTTGGAGATGGTCGGCGCGCCCTCGCCGCCGACCACGCGCTTGACCGGCTGGTCGAGGTGGTCGAAGAAGCGGTGCTGGATTTCGCCGGCGATATAGCCGCCATAAGACGTGCCCTGGGTGCCTTGCTCGACGACCAGCACGTTGTTGGTCTTGGCGATGCTGGCGCCGATGGTGTCCCAGTCCAGCCCGGCGCGGTCGAGCGAGCGCAGATCGATCACCTCGGCGCCGACGCGCATGCGATCGGCCACCTCGATGCAAGGCTTGACCATGGCCAGCGCGGCCAGCACGGTGAAATCGGCGCCCGGACGCACCACCTTAGCCTTGCCCAGGGGGATGTAATAGTCGAGGTCCTCGGCCGGCGCCGGACCGGTTGCGGTATAGAGGTCGAGATGCTCGACCACCAGGACCGGATCGTCGCATTTAAGCGCGCTATTCATTAGCCCCACGTAATCATACGGCGTGGACGGACAGACGATGCGCCAGCCCGGGAACATCGTGAACAGGCCGGTCGGGTCCATGGAGTGCTGCGAGCCATACCCGCCCTTGGCTGCTACCTTGGTGCGCAGCACCAGCGGCACCGGCAGATCGCCGCCGAACATATGGCGCAGCTTGCCAACCTGGTTGAACACCTGGTCGGCCGCGACATAACAGAAATCGGCATACATGAATTCGACGACGGGACGGAACCGTCCGTCCGCCGCGACGCCGCCGGCCATGCCAAAGAACCCGCCTTCGGTGATCGGCGTGCCGATGATCCTGTCGGGAAACCGTTTGGCGAGGCCCTTGGTGGCGCCGTTGGTGCCGCCGCGCAGCTTGTGCACGTCCTCGCCGATAACGAAAATCCGCTCGTCCGTCTCCATGCGCCGGCCCATCACGCCGGACACCAGATCGATGAACTTGCGCTCGACGACCTCGCCCGAATGGTCCTCCAGTTCCTCGTAGCGCGCGCCATCCAATTCCGACAGATCGCCGCGCACGCCGTAATCGACGGTGGCCGGGTCGGGCCACAGCCGCGGCTTGATGCGCCGCGCGTTGCCGTCCGGCTCCAGCAGCGCCTCGGCCGCGCGGGCGACGGCATCCTGGGCGTCAACCCGCAACCGCGTCACCTGCTTGTCGTCGAGATGGCCGAGGTCGACCATTTCCCGGGCCACGCGGTCGATCGGATCGCGCTTCCGCCACGCGGCTTCGTCCGCCTTGGTGCGATAGCCGAAGGCGCTGCCCGGCAGCGGGCCGTTCTGGTGGAAATAGCGATAGCAATGGGCCTCGAGAATCACCGGGCCGTCGCCGGCGCGTAGTATCTTCACCGCTTTTTCGGTGGCGATCTTGACCGCCAGCGGATCCATGCCGTCGCAAGTGAAGGCCGGTATGCCATAGGCTTGGCCCCGCGCGGACAGGCGTGTTTCACGCGTCGCCTCCGGTATGGTGGTCGATACGGCTATCTGGTTGTTCTCGATGAAGAACAGCACCGGCAAGTTCCACAACGCGGCCAGGTTCATCGATTCCGCGACCGCGCCCTGGTGCAGCGCGCCATCGCCGAAAAAGCTGACCACCACGTCGAGCTCGCCGGTACGCGGGTTCGGGCCGGAACGCTTGCGCGACCACGCCACGCCAACCGCGGGCGGCACGCCGCCGCCGACGATGGCGTTGGTGCCCAGGATGCCGTATTCGTCCGAGCGCAAATGCATGGAGCCGCCGCGCCCGTTGCAATAGCCGGCTCTGAGACCGAGGATTTCGCTCAGCGTCCTTTGAACCGCCGCTTCCATGGGCTCGGCCAGCGGCCCGCCCAAGGGATCGAAGCCTTCCGGGCGAACGTAATTCAAGACCTTGGCCAGGAACTGATGATGCGCGCGGTGGGTGCCGTTGATCTGATCGTCCTTGCGCAGCCCGGCCATGCAACCGACCGCCGCCCCTTCCTGCCCGATCGAGGAATGGGCCGGTCCGTGCACCAGCGCCTCGCCGGCCAACTCCAGGACAAGCTCCTCGAAGGCTCGGATCAGATTGAGGTGATGGAGGACGCTCAATAAATCCTCCGGCTTGGCCTTGCGCCAATCCGCCGGGGTGCTACGAATCTCAAGCCATGGCGTATCGCTGCGCAAATTTATGATTTTTGGCACGCGTTCCTCCCGAATTTGTGGCATCGGCGGAACTCCACCGCGACACCGAGAGCGAGTCTGCCCGAGCCACGCCGCCCTGTCCAGCGCCGCCCGAAAAACCAGTTCGCTTATTCGTAAAGCATTGGTATCAATATATAAAAATGTTCCCAAGCCTCTCTTGAACGGAGTTGTGGAATTCCCATATGTGAACCGGCGCCGGATGCCCATCGTGGGTCCGGGGCCACCCAGAATGGACCGCGCATTTGGCGGGTCCGAACGTTCATGTTGCTCACGCAGGAGGATATGACATGCGTACTTTCGATCTCACTCCCCTTTTCCGGACCACGGTTGGCTTCGATCGGCTGAACCAGTTGCTCGATTCGGCGCGTCGGTTCGACCAGGCCCCGTCTTACCCGCCCTACAACATCGAGAAGACCGGCGACGACAGCTATGCGATCACCATGGCGGTGGCCGGCTTCGGCGAAAACGATCTGGACGTGGTGGCGCACGACGACACGCTGACCATCTCCGGCAAGATCGCCGAGACAGGCGAAAACGTCACCTATCTGCACCGCGGCATCGCGGGGCGCGCCTTCGAGCGCAAGTTCCAGCTTGCCGATCACGTCACGGTCGCTGGCGCCAAACTGACCAACGGGATGCTTCACGTTGATCTGGTGCGCGAAATTCCCGAGGAAATGAAACCGCGTAAGATCGCCATCACGAGCGCCAAGGGCGCCAAGGTCATCGAAGGCGACAAAGCCGCCTGACCCGGCGTCCGCACGAAATTTGGGGCGCTTCCCGGCGTTGGGAAGCGCCCTTTCATCACGGACCCGTTCCGACGCCATCGACGAACGGCGCGGTTCCAAAAGTGAGCGCGCCCACCAACGCCCGATGCGAACGAACGGGAACCCGAGAGAATAACGGGTAACGGCAAGCGAGCGCGAGCAAACCTATTAGATTTCCGGTTTATGCCGCCATCGGCCGTCGGGCCCTTTAATTAATTGGTATATGTGATATACTTCTTAATTAGTGTATGATAGAAATGTTTTGATCGTATAAATCGTATCTCATGCTGGCAAGATCGCGAGCCACAATTTGAGGCTGCAATATACGCGGTTTCCGCCGTCTTACGTATTTTTGGCGACAGAGTGCTTCTCCCGTTCGCAAGCAGACCAACTGAAGCCCCGCCGTCGCGGGGCTTTTTTTTAAAGTCGCCGCGGCGCGGCCCTGGCGCCCGGGGTCGAGGGCGCTATTGTGGGTTTCATGCGCGATAATCGCTTCTTCCAGTTCGAAACACGCAGGCGGCATCTGAACAATACCAACGCCGTGCCACGTATTCACCGGCTCGGGACGGCGCGCGCGGCATGACGGAGCGGCCGCCGATCACGGGCGCGACCAAAGTGTTGGCGATTTTCGGCCGTCCCGTCGGCCATGCCTTGTCGCCATTGATCCACAACGCGGCCCTCGCCGCGTCCGGCGCCGACGTGGTGTTCGTTGCGTTTTCGCCGCCGCCGGACCAGCTTGAGACGGCGCTGCGCGGTCTTGTGGCCGCCGGCTGCGCCGGGTTGTCCATCACCATCCCGTTCAAGACCGACATCGTGCCCATGCTCGACGAACTGGGCGAATCCGCGCGGGCGACCGGCGCCGTCAACACTGTCGTCGTTTCGGGCGACGGGCGCCTGTCGGGACATAATACGGATGTGGACGGCATGCGGCGTTGCCTGGCCACCTTGCCGACACGTTCGCGCGCCCGCGTGGTCTTGCTGGGCGCGGGGGGGGCCGCGCGCGCCGCGGTCGCGGCGTTGGCCCGCGCCGGGGTGGGGCATCTGACCATCCTCAATCGCACGGCCGGAAACGCGGACGCGCTGGCCGCCAGCATGGCGGGCGGCGCCCGCCAGATGACCATGGACACCGAGGTTTTGAGCGATCAGACCTTGGCCCGCCACATCGCCGACGCGCAACTTCTGGTCAACACCACGTCCGTCGGCATGTATCCGCATGGCGACGATACGCCGGTTCCGGCGGCGCTGCTCCATACGGACCTCGACGTGATAGACGCCATTTACCGGCCGGAACCGACCCGCCTTTGCACTGAGGCCCGCGCCGCCGGCGCGCACGCGGTTACCGGCGTGGACTGGATCATCGCGCAAGGCGTCATGGCTCTGAAGTACTGGCTGGGGCTGGACGCCGACGAGGCCGCCATGCGCGCGGAACTGGCTCGCTTCTTGGCTCAACAAACCTAAATTCGCCAATAGACTTCAGGGAGACGATGCCGGATTTCACTGGCAAAGTATTGTTCATGTCGGGCGCGAACGGCGCCATCACGCGCGACGGCGAGGCGATGCAGATCAATGGCGGGCTGTACCTTCAGTGAGACCGTGGGCGGATGAGCTTTAGGGACGTCAAGGACTATTACGGACGACTCGGCGTTGCCCCAGGGGCAAGCGGCGCCGCCGTCAAGCGCGCCTACCGCGATAAGGCGAAACGGACCCACCCCGACAGCGCAGGTGGTGACGCTGTCGCCTTCCGAGGCATCGCCGAGGCTTACGACGTGCTTGGCGGCGCCGATTCACGCGCCGCGTACGACGCCTTATGCCGACAAGTCGGCGGCCTGGACCGCGACGCTCGTTCCAAAGCCCGCCGGCCCGCCGCGCGGCGGCCCGAGCCATCCCGAAAACCGGAACCCCCGGCCGCGAGGCCGTCCGTCGATAAGGCCGCGAGGCCGTCCGCCGATAAAGCCGCGAGGCCGTCCGCCGATAAAGCCGCGAGGCCATCCACGGACAAGATCGTCCCGCCGGTGGCTTGCGAAATATGCGGCGTGGTGACGGCGCAGCCGCGTTTCGTTATCTTTCACCAAGTCGTCGGCCAACTGTGGCGGTCGCGGCGCGTCAAGATCGAAGGCGTTTTTTGTCGCGGATGCGCCGACCGGGCGGCAATCAAGGCGACGGCCGTAACGTGGTTCCTGGGCTGGTGGAGCGTGCCGCGTGGCCCGGCGGACGCCGCGCGCGCCTTGCTCCGTAATCTCGCCGGCGGCGAAAAGCCGGCCGGACGCAACGCCGACCTACTGGTGAGACAAGCGCGCGCCTTCGCCGACATGGGGCGCGCGGACCTGGCGGGAGATCTGGCGATCCAGGCGCGAGGTTTTCGCCCCGACGAACGACTCGATGACCTGATCGCGGGCGCGGGAGCGCGACGCTTGAAGGACCGTTGGCGAATCGGTGGCTTGAGCTTCATCCTTCAAGCCTTGCCCATCGGTCTGGCGGCGGCGTGGCTGATCGTACAGGCCGCCACCTTGGCCACGGAGGCGCTGCGCGGCACACCCGCATTGGCACCGAGCCAGCCCGCGCCCGCGTCTCGGGCAGACCCTCCGGCAAGCAACCGGGCGGCACGGACGCGCTTTATCATTGTGGGCGAAACGGCGTTGCGGGACGGACCGGGTTCCGGCTATGGCGTGCTCGAAATGCTGAACCAGTTTGACGAGGTTCAGGTGATCGGCGGCCCGGTGGATGGCGGCTGGCTCGCGGTCGCGACCGATTCCGGTCTGCGCGGCTTTGTCCGTGGCGAAGCGCTGATCCGGAGCAGGACTTTGCCGTAGCCCCGGCGTCGCGTCCGATCTTATCGGAAATTCGCTCCCATTTCCGGGGAACGTCGTCGGCAATCTGGAACATCGAATAGAGCGCGGTCTTCCGCGCAAAGATTTTGCTTGCCGCGTGGTCGCGCCATTCGGCATGGTAGCGTTGGTTTCACATGCCTCGGCAAGCCCGTCCAATGACTGTCATCCACACCGCGCTAGATACGCGCGCCGATGAATTCCAGGCTAACGCGGCCCGCATGCGCGGTCTTGTCGAGGACTTGCGCGCGCAAGTCGAAAAGGCGCGGCGCGGCGGCGGCGACCGGGCACGCAAGCGCCATCTCGAACGCGGCAAGATGCTGCCGCGCGAACGGGTCCGCGACCTGCTCGACCCCGGCTCGCCGTTCCTTGAGTTGTCGCAATTGGCGGCGCATGGCATGTACGGGGACGACGCGCCCGGCGCTGGCCTGATCACGGGAATCGGCCGCGTCCGTGGCCACGAATGCGTGGTCGTCGTGAACGACGCCACGGTCAAGGGCGGCACTTATTTTCCGATCACGGTCAAGAAGCATTTGCGCGCGCAGGAAATTTCCCGGGCCAATAATTTGCCTTGCATCTATCTGGTCGATTCGGGTGGCGCGAACCTGCCCAACCAGGACGACGTGTTCCCCGACCGGGAACATTTCGGGCGTATTTTTTACAACCAGGCTACCTTGTCCGCGCTCGGCATTCCCCAGGTCGCCGTGGTGATGGGAAGCTGCACGGCGGGCGGCGCCTATGTGCCGGCGATGTCGGACGAAGCGGTGATCGTGCGCGAGCAGGGCACGATCTTCCTGGCCGGCCCGCCGCTGGTCAAGGCCGCCACCGGCGAACAGGTCAGCGCCGAGGAACTGGGCGGCGCCGACGTGCATTCGCGCACCTCGGGCGTCACCGATCACTACGCCGCCAACGACGCCCATGCCCTGGCCATCGCGCGGCGCATCGTCGGCAATCTCAACCGGGTCAAGCGCGTCGACCTCAACGTCACGGCGCCGGAAGAACCGTTATACGATCCGGCCGAACTATACGGTCTGCTGCCACCGGACGTGCGCCAGCCTTACGACGTGCGCGAGGTCATCGCCCGCGTCGTCGACGCAAGCGTCTTCGACGAATTCAAGCACCTCTACGCGCCGACTCTGGTGACCGGCTTCGCGCGGATTTACGGCTATCCGGTGGGCATCATCGCCAATAACGGGATCCTGTTTTCCGAATCGGCCCTGAAGGGCGCGCATTTCATCGAACTGTGCTGCCAGCGGCGCATACCGCTGGTATTCCTGCAGAACATCAGTGGCTTCATGGTCGGCAAGAAATACGAGGCCGGCGGCATCGCCAAGGACGGCGCCAAGCTGGTCACCGCCGTGGCCTGCGCCAAGGTGCCCAAGTTCACGGTCATCATCGGCGGCAGCTTCGGCGCCGGCAATTACGCCATGTGCGGGCGCGCCTATGGGCCCAGGTTCCTGTGGATGTGGCCCAACGCCCGAATCTCGGTGATGGGCGGCGAACAGGCGGCCAACGTGCTGGCGACGGTGCGCCGCGACGCGATGAAATCGCGCGGCGAACAGTGGGGCGACGACGAAGAGGAACGGTTCAAGGCGGCGATACTCGAACAATATGAGGCCCAGGGACACCCCTATTACGCCAGCGCCCGGCTGTGGGACGACGGCGTGATCGACCCGGCCGATACACGGCGCGTGCTGGGACTGGGAATATCGGCGGCGCTCAACGCCCCCATACCCGAATCCCGCTTCGGCGTATTCAGGATGTAAGGGAGGGCCGCCAATGACCAATGAGCCGCTTCTCGTGGAGACTTTCAGCTCCGGCGTGGCGTGGGTCACGCTGAACCGCCCGGAAGTCCACAACGCGTTCGACGACGACCTGATCAATCGGCTAGGCGAGGCCTTTACGCGGCTCGGCTCGGACGATTCCGTGCGGGCGATCGTGCTGGCGGGCAATGGCAAGAGTTTTTCGGCCGGCGCCGACCTCAACTGGATGAAGCGCATGGCCGGGTGTTCGGACGACGAAAACCAGGCCGACGCGCATCGCCTCGCAAGCGTGCTCAAGCTGATGAGCCGTTTGGCCAAGCCGGTCATCGGGCGGGTTCACGGCTCGGCCTTCGGCGGCGGCCTCGGCCTTGTGGCGGCCTGCGATATCGCCATCGCCGCGGAGGAAGCCCAGTTCATGCTGTCGGAAGTGCGCCTCGGCCTGATCCCGGCGGTCATCAGCCCCTTTGTGGTGGCGGCCATCGGCGAGCGTCAGGCGCGACGCTATTTTTTGACGGCCGAACGGATCAGCGCCACGGAGGCGGCGCGCATCGGTTTGGTCCACCAGGTTGTCGCGGCGGATGCCTTGGACGATGCGGTGGACACCGTTCTCGGTCATCTGGCCAAGGCCGGACCGCAAGCCCTGGGTCTCGCCAAAGACTTGATCCATGCCGTCGCCGGCAAGGAGATCGACGACGCCGTCACCACCGACACCGCGCGGCGCATTGCCGATGCGCGCGCCGGGCCGGAAGGCCGCGAAGGCGTCTCGGCCTTCCTCGAGAAACGCAAGCCGAACTGGGTGTAGGGGATAGAACCTAACACATGGCACGCAAATCCAAGACACCGGACCTCAAACTGCTCGGGCGGAAGGCGCCGCTTCCCGCCTCCCCGGACGAAGCCGTGCTGGAAAAGGTCGATAACGCCAATCGCGGCACCCCGTATACGGTTCGCTTCACCTGTCCGGAATTCACCGCGCTGTGCCCGATCACCGGGCAGCCGGATTTTGCCCATTTCGTTCTTGATTACCTGCCGGACCGGTGGATTCTCGAAAGCAAGTCGCTCAAGCTCTACCTGGCTTCGTTCCGCGATATCGGCGTGTTTCACGAAGATTGCACGGTCGGCATCGCCAAGCGCGTGATCGCGGAGATCGAACCGGAATGGCTCAGGCTGGCGGGCTATTGGTATCCGCGCGGCGGCATCCCGATCGACGTGTTCTATCAGACCGGCGCGCCGCCGGACGGGCTTTGGGTTCCCGATCCCGGCATGCCGGCCTATCGCGGGCGCGGCTGATGTTCGACAAAATTCTGATCGCCAACCGCGGCGAGATCGCCTGTCGCGTCGCGCGCACGGCGCGGCGCCTCGGCATCCGCGTGGTGGCGGTATATTCGGACGCGGACCGCGACGCCCTGCATGTCCGGGCGGCCGACGAAGCCTATCCGATCGGCGCGGCGCCCGCCGAGGATAGTTACTTGCGCGGCGAGGTCATCATCGAAGTGGCGCGGCGCGCCGGCGCGCAAGCCGTTCATCCGGGCTACGGCTTTCTTTCCGAGAACGCGGATTTCGCCCAGGCCTGCGCCGACGTGGGATTGACCTTTATTGGCCCGTCACCCGAGGCGATTCGCGCCATGGGATCGAAAACTAACGCCAAAAAGCTGATGACGGACGCCGACGTACCCATTCTGCCCGGCTATCATGAGGACAATCTGGACCTCAGGGTGATCGAAACGGCGGCCCGCAAGATCGGCTATCCGGTTCTGGTCAAGGCTTCCGCCGGCGGTGGGGGGCGGGGCATGCGCGTGGTGGAGCGCGAACTCGACCTTGCCGAGGCAATGGCGTCCGCCCGACGCGAAGCGAAGGCGGCGTTCGGCGACGACCATGTCCTGATCGAAAAATACGTCCTCCGCCCACGCCACATTGAAGTGCAGATTTTCGCCGACAGCCACGGCAATGTGGTCCATATGTTCGAAAGGGATTGCTCGGTCCAGCGGCGCTACCAAAAAGTGATCGAGGAAGCGCCCGCCCCGGGTTTGACCGACGCGCTGCGCCGGCGGCTCGGCGACACCGCGATCGCGGTTGCGCGGGCCGTCGACTATGTCGGCGCCGGCACGGTCGAATTCATCGTCGACCGCGACGATAACCACTACTTCCTGGAAATGAACACCCGGCTACAGGTCGAGCACGCGGTGACGGAAATGATCACGGGCCAGGACTTGGTCGAATGGCAATTGCGCGTCGCCGCCGGCGAATCGTTGCCATGCCAGCAAAGCGATTTGACGATACATGGCCATGCGGTCGAGGCGCGGCTTTACGCCGAGGATCCGGCCCGGGATTTCCTGCCCGTGACCGGACAACTCACCCATTTCCGTCCGCCCGAGGCGCGCGATGGGTTGCGTATCGATACCGGGGTCGGTCCCGGTGACCAGGTCAGCGCATTCTATGACCCGATGATCGCAAAGATCGTCGCGTGGGATCGCGATCGGTCGGCGGCCCTGCGTTGCCTTGGGCGCGCGCTGACCGAATTTCAGGTGGCCGGCGTGGTTACCAACCTGACGTTCCTGGCGGCCGTGCTTCGTCACCCGTCCTTCGTCGCCGAAGACGTCGATACGAGCTTCATCGACCGCCATCGCAAGGAATTGATCCCGGAACCACGCGCGACGCCGGACCGGGCTCTCGCGGTCGCGCTCCTGTATCTGCTGACGTCGCGCGCGCGCAACGATGCCGTCAGCGCCCCCGCCAGCGACCCCTATTCTCCCTGGGCGCTGAGCGACGGCTGGCGCATGAACGAGGATCCACAAGAGCTAATGCATCTGATCGACGGCGAGGACGAAGTGACGATTCCGGTACGCGGCACGCCGGAGGGCTATGTCTTTCATCTCGCCGACGGCGAGATGCGCGTGTCCGGCGCGCTGGTCGGCGAAACGGAACTGGAGGCGGAACTGGACGGGGAGCGTGTGCGCGCGACAGTGGCGCGACATGGTTCCTCCCTGACGATATGGCTGGGCGGCCAAACCTTTAATCTTGAGACCAAGGACCCTCTCGCGTTGAGTCCCGTTGAGGAAGAAGAAGGCGGCCGGCTGACCGCGCCCATGCCGGGGCGAATCACGCGGGTGTTCGTTGACGATGGGGACCAGGTGGAGCGGGGCGCCGCGCTGGTGGTGTTGGAGGCGATGAAGATGGAACATACCATTGCCGCGCCGGCCGACGGACGAGTCGACAAGGTCAATTTCGCCGTCGGCGAGTGGGTCGACGAAGGGGTGGCGTTGCTCGATTTCTCGGCCAAGGCCTGAGCGCGCCATGGCCTACCCCGACCGCGTCACGATCTACGAAGTCGGTCCGCGCGACGGGTTACAGAACGAACCGGAGCAGGTGCCGACGGAGACCAAGATCGCGCTCATTGATCGGTTGTCGGAAACCGGGCTCACCGAAATCGAAACGACCGCGTTCGTTTCGCCCAAATGGGTGCCGCAAATGGGTGACAACGCGGCGGTGATGGCCGGCATCCACCGTCGCGACGGCGTGCATTACCCGGTGTTGACCCCCAACCTGAAGGGGTTCGAGGGCGCCTCGGCCGCCGACGCCGATACGGTGTGCGTGTTCACGGCCGCCTCCGAGGCCTTTTCTAAGAAGAACACGAATTGTTCGATCGACGAAAGCTTCGCGCGCGCCGCGCCCATCGCCGAGGCGGCGGCGCGCGAGGGACGGCGCGTGCGCGGCTATATCTCCTGCGTGCTGGGCTGTCCCTACGAAGGCGAGATCGCGCCCCAGGCCGTCGCGCGGGTCGCCAAGCGGCTTCAAGCCATGGGTTGCTATGAGGTTTCGCTGGGCGACACGGTGGGGACCGGCACGCCGCGCAAGGCCGTCGCGATGATCGAGGCGGTCGCGGCCGAGGTGCCGCGCGAAAAGCTGGCCGCTCATTTCCACGATACTTACGGCCAGGCGCTGGCCAACCTGCTGGCGGTGATCGAACAAGGCGTCACGGTGATCGACAGCTCTGTCGGCGGGTTGGGCGGCTGTCCCTACGCCAAGGGCGCGAAGGGCAACGTCGCCACAGAGGACGTGCTTTACATGCTGCACGGCATGGGGATCGAAACCGGCGTCGATTTGGACGCCATCGTCGACACCGCTTGGTTCATTTCAAAGGCGCTCGGCCGGCAACCCAATAGCCGCGTCGCCCAGGCCTTGGGCGGCACGCGCGCGTAACCAACCGCGCCAAATCCCGCACCCATCAACAGACTGTGATTAGCGCCCGTCGCGCCGACGGGGTATGTCGTCACGCTGGCGCGCGCCATATCGGTAAGTCGAGTTTGGTATTTGATCGATGGATTTAACGCTTTACTGGTTCATGTTCCCGATCTCGATCGCGGTCGCCACCACGGCCATGCTCAGCGGCATTGGCGGGGCGGCCCTGTTCACGCCGATTTTCCTGGTCGTTTTTCCCCTGTTGGGGCCCGAGTATCCGCTGGCCACGCCGGTGGCCGCGATCGGCGTTGCCCTGCTGACCGAAACTTTCGGATTTTCGTCCGGTTTCATCGGTTATTTCCGCAAGCGCCTGATCGACTTTCGCGGCGCCGTGCCGTTCATCGCGGTCGGCGTGCCGGTGGCCATCGTGGGCGCGTTGATGGCGCAGTTCATGGACCCCAATGTGCTCAAGGGCACCTACGCCATGCTTATGCTGGTCCTGGCGGTAATCATGGTGCGCCACCACGCGGCCGAAACGGCGCCGGCGGGCGGCGATCGCTCGGTCGGCGCGGCGGACGTCCGCGAAAAACGGACCATCACCGGCCGCGACGGCACGGTCTACACCTTCGCCAAGCCGCGTCATGGTATCGGGGCGGCGGCCACCAGCCTGGGCGCTTTCCTGACCGGCATGGTCTCGGTCGGCATCGGCGAGGTGGTGATGCCGCAACTGGTCAAGCGCAACCGGGTGCCGGTGCCGGTGGCGGCGGCAACCTCGGTCCTGGTGGTGATCGTCGTCGTGGCCTCGGCCTCGTTCACGCAGATTTCGGCCATGATCGCATCGGGTGGGATCAACGCCGTGCCGTGGAACCTGGTGATGTATACGGTTCCCGCGGTAATCATCGGCGGGCAGATCGGCCCGCGACTCCAGGGCAAGGTGCCACAGGCCGTCATGGAACGATGCATCGGCGTGCTGTTCGCCGTGATCGGCTTTGCGATGCTCTACGTCGTGTACCAGAGTTTGCGCGAAAGCGGCGTGATCGCGTCGTGACCGCGCCCCGACATGCGTTACATTAGGGCATGGCGCTACACCTTCTGAAAATGTGCGTCGGCATCGACAGTATCGACCATCTGCGCCAAGTCCAGGCGGCCCGGTTGGCGCGCTTGCGCGACGCCGGCGAGGCGGCCCGGCTGTGCCATTGGACCCGCAACATGCCGCGCCGCGGCGACGAGGTCACGGACGGCGGCTCGATTTACTGGATCATCAAGGGCCATATCCGCGTGCGCCAGCGTATTTTGACGATCGAACGTGTCGAGGACGCCCCGGCGCCCAAGAATTGCGCATTGGTGCTTGACCAGCGGCTGGTCGAGACGGTACCGCGCCGCGCGCGGCCGATCCAGGGCTGGCGTTATCTGGCGGCGGCCGACGCGCCGCGCGACGGGCGCCACGCGCCGGCGGACATCGACGGCATGCCCGACGCCATGGCCGAGGAGTTGCGAGAGCTGGGATTGCTTTGAGTCACCTCGCCGCGAGAGGCGAGTTTTTAATTGCGCTAAGGGGGCCAGCCCCCGTAGCTTCCGGCGAGCCCACCTCAACAATCACGATTCGGGAGGAACCCATGATGCATTTAAAGACCTTGGCGGCGGTGGCCGCGGCCGCGTTCGTGTTTTGCGCGACCACCGGCGCGCAGGCGCTCGAACAAACGCCGATTATGACGCTGGAGATCGCCAAGAAAATGGCCGATGCCTGCGAAGCTAAGGCGATCGCCGAGGGCTGGCGGCCGGTCAACATCGCGATCTTCGACGAAGGCGCCAATCTCAAGCTGTTCCGGCGTCAGGAAAACGCCTTTCTGGGAAGCATCCAGATTTCCCAGATGAAGGGCCATAGCTCGGCCATGTTCCCGTTCAGCACGCGGCTTTTCGCCGAACTGTCGTTTGGCAAGGACGGCAATCCGGCCCCGATACCCGGTATCGCGCATGTTCCCGGCATCGCGACATTCGCGGGCGGACTGCCGATCATGACCGCGGGCGGCGCCCAGATCGGCGGTATCGGCGTCAGCGGCGCCAGCGCCGACGAGGATGAACAATGTGCCCAGGCAGGCATCGACGCCGTCGCCGACATGCTGAAATAAGGCCCAAAAAAAGGTCCTCGGCGGCGTGCGGACCGCCGAGGACCCCACCGGCGCGAGGTTTGTTCCGCGCGCCGGACTTCCGTTTTTTTATGCCGCGTGGGCGTGTTCCAGGCGGACCATGGCCAGTTCGTCGGCGATCTCGTGGGTCGGCCGGCCTTCCGACGCGGCACGCTGGAAGATATCCGTCAAGGTGCCGTGGATTCGGTCTACCTGGGCCAGGGCGCGCGCGCGGTCATACGGCGTGCCCGGGCGCAGCACGTCCCACGATATGTTGATCACGCCGCCGGCGTTGATCACGTAGTCGGGCGCATACAGGATACCGCGTTCGACCAGTTCGGCGCCCATGCGCGGCTCGGCCAATTGATTGTTGGCCGCGCCGGCGACCACGCCGGCCTTGATCTCGTTTATGGTCTTGTCATTGATCGCGCCGCCGAGGGCGCAGGGCGCGTATACGTCGACATCGGCGCCATGAATTTCGTCGGGCGCCACCACCGTGGCGTCGAATTCCTCGACCGCGCGCGCCACGGACTTCTCCGCGATGTCGGCCACGGTGAGCTTCGCCCCAGCATCGCGCAACAACCGGCACAGGTGATAGCCGACATGACCAAGACCCTGCACCGCCACCGTGGCGCCGTCCAGACTGTCGCCGCCGAGGCGGTGCTTCAGCGCGGCGCGAATGCCGGTAAATACGCCGTATGCCGTGACCGGAGACGGATCGCCGCTGCCGCTGCTGATGCCGCCCACGTGGGCGGTCTCGCGCCCCACGATCTCGATATCGGCGACTGAAATGCCGACATCCTCGCCGGTCACATAGCTGCCGCCGAGACGGTCCACCATGCGGCCGAAGGCACGGAACAGGCTTTCCGATTTGTCGGTCGCGGGATCGCCCATGATCACGGCCTTGCCACCACCCATCGGCAGTCCGGCGACCGCGGCCTTGAAGGTCATGCCGCGCGCCAGGCGCAACACGTCGTCCAACGCTTCGCGCTCGCTGTCATAGGGCCACATGCGGCAGCCGCCGAGGGCCGGCCCAAGGGCGGTGCTGTGAATGGCGATGATGGCCTTGAGGCCAGTCTCGGCGTCGTCGCAAAACATGAGCTGCTCGTAATCGCTCAGCCGTTTCCAACGGTATTGTGCCATTTCCTCGCTTTCTCGCGATGCCGCCACCCGGCTGGTCATGCACTCGGTGGGCACCGCTCATGAACGAAACCTCACTCAAAAGATATGTGCGTCGCGGGAGTTTATTCCAGCGATCCTCGCCGAACCGTGATCGGTCGTGTGACGACCGTCACAATTGTCACGAAAAGGGCTTGCAACGGAGGAAAGACCGTTTGGCGCCGGCCGTCGGTGGATGTCAGCGTGACCCCGCCTGATGATCGAGAAGCATATTTATTTCTTCCTGGCTCAGCGTCACCAGCCCGGCCTCCGCCGCGTTCTTGTCGGTGCCGCGGCGTCCCAGCTTGGCCAGGGCCTCATCGAGATTGCCGCGCCGATCGGCCACGAAACAGCCGCGCACGCAATCGCCACCCGCGTCCACGGCCGCTTGGCGCGACTGTTCGGCGTGTTCCAGAAGGCGCGACAGGTCGACCACCTCGCCCACCGTCGCGGCGACGCCCAGGCTGACGGTCACGCTCAACGGTCCGTGGACGGTCGGCAAAACGGTTTGCAAGATCATGTTCCTGAGCCGGAATGCCAGCTGAACCCCGGCCGCCTCGTTGGCTTCCGGCAACATCACGCCCAGGTCGTCCTCGCCGTAGCGCCCGAACACGTCCGGGGCGCGCAAATTCTCGTCGCAAGCGAGCGCCAGCACCCTGAGCGCCTCGTTGGCCCAGACCGGACCGAATGTCTCGCGAATGCCGGCCAGATCGTCGATGCCAAGCACGATCGCCGACAAAGTGCGGCCGTAGCGCTGCGCGCGCTTCACCTCGTTCTCGGCCAGGGCAAAAAACTGCTCCTGACTGTATGCGACGGAGAATCCGTGTTCCATGACCGCCTTGTAATTCCGTTCAGGCGATGTTCACGCTATGGCGAAACAGTAAAGGAAAACTGACTTGCTGACCATGGCCTCAAACCCTTAACTCTTCGTCAACGGTTGCGGGCCGTCGCCGCATCCTGATAAGCTTTATACGGTTTCGAAGCTGCGGGCGGGAGACCACGGCCATGCATGATCTGGTCATCAGGGACGCGCTGATCTACGACGGCGGCGAGGCGCCGCCGCGGGCCGGATCGCTCGGCGTCAGCGGCGGCAAGATCGCGGAAATCGGCAAGTCGGTCGGCGTCGGTCACGAAATCGTCGATGCCGGGGGCCTGGCGTTGGCGCCCGAGTTCATCGACACGCACACCCATTACGACGCGCAGATCACGTGGGACCCGCTGGCCGACCCGTCGTCGGGTCTGGGCGTGACAACGGTGGTGATGGGTAATTGCGGCTTCACCATCGCGCCCTGCCGGCCGGCGCACCGTGACCTCATATTGCGCAACCTGACCCACGTCGAGGGTATGTCGCTCGACGCGCTGCGTCGCGGCGTGCAATGGAATTTCGAGACGTTCCCGGACTACTTGGATTGGCTCGAGGAGCGCGGCGTCGGGCTCAATGTGGCGGGCTTCATCGGACATACCGCCGTGCGGACCTGGGTGATGGGCGACGAGGCGAGCCAGCGCGCGGCCAGCGCGGACGAGATCGCGGAAATGCGGCGCCTCGTGGTCGAAGGCGTGCGCGCCGGCGCGCTCGGGTTTTCGACAACGACATTCGAGGGCCACAACGGCGAGAACGGCGTGCCGATGCCGTCTCTATTGGCGGAGGAAGACGAATTGCGCGCGCTCGTTGGCGGTCTTGGCGAAGCCGGACGCGGCGTGTTCATGCTCACGTCCGGCGGCAGGACCCGCATCCGGTTCCTCGAATCCCTCGCCGAGGAAAGCGGCCGCCCGGTTGTCATCGCCGCGTTCCTGCACGACCCGACCCGCGCGGACGCCATTTTCCGGGGCCTGGACCGCATCGCCGACGCGCGGACCCGAAACCATGAGCTTTACGCGCAGGTCTCGGCCTGCCCACTGACCATGGAATTCACACTAAAAAATCCGTATTTGATGGAATCCTACAGCGCCTGGCGTCCGGTCATGGAAGCGGACGAGAAGGGCCTGCCCGCCGTCTATGGCGACCCGGCGTTCCGCGCGGCGATGAAGGCCGAACTCGACAACGCCGGCGGTCTGCGCGCCTTCAACGGCGAATGGTCGCGCATCCAGGTGGCGCTGGTGAGCGACCCCGCCCTCGCCGACGCGGAAGGCCGCACCGTCGCCGAGATGGCCGCGTCCGAAAACAAGCACCCACTCGATTGGTTCCTCGATTTCGGTCTGCAAGACAATTTGAAGACGGTGTTCAACTCTCTCTTGTTGAACTCGGACGAAGACGCGGTGGCGCGCCTGCTCAAGGACCCCAACACATCGATCTCGCTATCCGACGCCGGCGCGCATCTCACGTTCTTTTGCGACGCGGGATATGGCTTGCATCTGCTCGGCCACTGGACCCGGGAGAAAGGCCTGTTCACGGTCGAACAGGCGATCCACCAACTGACCGCGCGTCAGGCCGACATATACCGCATGCGCGGTCGCGGTCGCCTGGTGGAGGGCGCGTTCGCCGACATGATTCTATTCGACCCGGCGACCGTGGGGCGCGGCCCCAACCGACGTGTCCATGATTTGCCGGGCGGCGGTTCGCGCCTGACCTGCGCGGCCAAGGGCCTCCATGGTGCTTGGGTGAATGGCGCCCGCGTGGCCGATGAGCGAGGCGCGGTCACGGCGGAATCGTTCAACGGAAACTTCCCGGGCCGGGTGATCCGAGATTTCGCCGCGTAAGAAGCGGCTACGCGGCCAGACGTGACAGAACGAATTCCAAATCCGCGGCGCCGTAATCGTGACGCCGGGGCGGTTCGGCATCCGATTCCATTCGCGACATGACCCCGTTGATCATGTCACGGGTGAATTCGGCGCGACTCGGCGCCGCGCCGTGGCGCAGCAGTTCTCTCGCCCGATCCACCGCGGCGCGCAGCGGACCGCGGAGGCCACCGGGCAGCCCGGCCGAACGGAACAGGTCGTCGAAGGCGCGCCCGCCCTCTTCGCGCAAAAGCCGGTTAACCGTGTCCACCGTCATATTGGCGCTTCTCGCCATGGCGTCCTGGAAGAACTGCGTCTCACCGGTACAAATCGCGCGCAGAATGATGGTCGGGGTCAGGCGGCCCGTTTTCCACAACTGGCGCACCAGCCGCGCGATCTGCTCTTCGCTGGCGCCCTCGCCAAGAAGCTCCATGGTGGTGCGTTCGCGGGCCAGGACGGTCAGCCGCGCGGACAGGTCCGACGAAATTTTGTGCCGGGCGATAAGCCGTTCTCGAAGCTTGTCCGAAACCAGAAACGCCAGACGTTCCATCACCGTGACCGGCACCGCCGTGCGGTCGATCAGGGCGGTCTGGACGCGCGAGCTGGACCCGAATCGATCGACGACCCGCTGCGCCACCTGCCCGGTCAGATCGGCGCCGTCGTTTTCGACGAGCACGACGGCGACGTCTTCGTTGCCGTTTTCCACCAGCGCCGCCGAGACCCGCCACGACACGGTGGAACGGCGCGCGATCGCCAAATGCTTGGCATCGTCCGGGTCCCGATCCTGGGTGATCATCATCAAATCGGGGTCGCCGTCCACGCCGACCAACTTGGCGCCGACCGGATTGCGAATGATCTCGACAAGGTCGTCGTCGGTCAGCACTTCGGAGGATTGCAGGATCGGCGCCGCGACCTCGCTCAGGTCGCGCGCCAACGCCAGCGCGATGTCGTGCGGCAACAGCGGCGTGTCGCGCAGGGCTTCCGCCATCGCCCGGCGCACCCGCACTTCCACGTCGTTGAGAAGAAGGCGGAAAATCTGGTTGGCGATGGTCCGCTCGCGGTCGGTCAGCTCACCGGCCATGAATTGGCCGGCGATCTTGTTGACGATGGCGCCGCGGTCCTCGGCCGAAGGCTCGTGTAGAAGCTTGTCCGCGTCCGACATGGACAGCGGTTTCGTGTTCACGTGATTATCTTGGGCGGCCATAAACATTGCTCGAATATATGTAGGTCATCGCCCGCGCGGTCCCAGTAACGGCCGTCGCATTTCGGTCTTTTTCTGGTGGCGCCGCCGTCCGCCCAGCCATTATCCGCCACCATGGCCGCTGATATCGTAATCGAGCGCCCAGCCCAAACCATCCAACGTGCCCCCGGCGGGCTGATATTCGCAGCCGATCCAGCCCCGGTAGCCCGCCGCGTCTATCAGGTTGAAAAGATAGGGATAATTGATCTCGCCGTTGTCGGGCTCATGCCGGCCCGGCACGCCGGCAATCTGGAAATGACGAATAATATCAATGTGTTCTCGGATGGTCTCGGCCAGATCTCCGGTCATGATCTGTGCGTGATAGAGGTCGCACTGAAGATACAGATTATCGTGCCCAACCGCATCGATCACGGCGCGTGCCTGATCGGCCGTATTGAGAAAATAGCCTGGAATGTCATGCTTGTCGTTGATTGGCTCTATCAGCACGCGCACGTTGCGATCCGCCGCCGCCGCCGCCGCCACCTTGAGGTTCGCCACGTAAGTCGCCTGGGCCGCCTCGCGATCGAGGTCGCCGCCCACGATGCCCGCCATCACGTGAATTTGGGGGCAGTTCAGGGCCTCGGCATAACCCAGCGCCTGGCCCAAGGCGTCGCCAAATTCCGCTTCGCGCCCCGGCAACGCGCCAAGCCCGCGCTCGCCCGCCCGCCAGTCGCCCGGCGGCATGTTGAACAAAACCTGCTTCAGGCCGTTGGTGAACAGGCGTTCGGCGATCTCGCCCGCCGGCCACTCGTAAGGGAACAGGAACTCGACACCGCCGAACCCGCTATTGGCCGCCGCCCGGAAACGGTCGAGGAAATCGAATTCCGTGAACATCATGGACAGATTGGCGGCGAATTTGGGCATCGTGGGCGGTCGAAGGGTCTGGATTAGCTTCTGGGCAGGGACGTTTCCACCAGCCGCGCGAAATAGCTGGCGCCGGTGGGCATGATGTTGTCGTTGAAATCGTAATGGGGATTGTGAAGCATCGGACGGTCCTGCTCGTTGCCGTTGCCGACCCAGGCGTAGGCGCCGGGTTTCTCCAGCAGAAAGAAGGAAAAGTCCTCCGATCCCATCACCTTGAGCTGATCGCCCGCCGCCGATCCGGTTATCTCGCTGGCCACGCCGGCGGCGAACGCGGCCTCCGCCGCATGGTTGAGGGTTGGCGGATATCCGGTCTTGTAGTCCATTTCCATCGAAGCGCCGTGCGCTGCGGCGATACCGTTCAGCAGCGCCTCCATGCGCTGGCGGTTCGCGTCGCCGACCTCTTTTTCGAAGTAGCGCACGGTTCCGCCCAGCGTCACCGTGTCGGGGATGACGTTGAAGGTATCGCCGCCGTGAATCTGGGTGACCGAGACCACCAAGGTCTTGTGGGGATCCAGATTGCGCGAGACCAGGGACTGAAGACCGCCGACCATGGCCGCCGCCACCACCACCGGATCGATAGACATATGCGGCATCGCGCCATGGCCGCCGCGGCCCTTGACCGTCACCGTGAACGAGTCCGCGGCCGCCATGACCGGCCCGGCGGAAACCCTGATTTCGCCCTCCGCCAATCCCGGCATGTTGTGTACGCCGTAAATCGCGTCGACCGGGTAGCGTTCGAATAGGCCGTCGTCGAGCATCGCCTTGGCGCCGGCCAGGCCTTCCTCGGCCGGCTGGAAAACCAGCACCACCGTGCCGCTGAAATTCCGGGTTTCAGCGAGATACTTGGCGGCGCCCAGCAGCATGCTGGTGTGTCCGTCATGTCCGCAGGCGTGCATCACGCCGTCGTTGACCGACCGATGGGGAACGCCGGTCAACTCGACGATGGGCAGCGCGTCCATGTCGGCGCGCAAGGCGATGGCCGGACCCTCGCCGTTGCGGATGACACCGACGACGCCGGTTCTCCCGATTCCTTCCGCCACTTCGTCGACGCCGAATTCGCGCAACAGCTCGGCCACGCGGCCGCCGGTGCGGTGTTCCTCGTAGGCCAGTTCAGGATGCTGGTGGATGTCGTGCCGCCACGCCCGCATGTCCTCCACGAAGGCAGCGATTCGGTTGATGATCGCCATGGCTCCATCTCGCTTCGTTGTGTTGTCCCGTTGGCGTCGCGCCGACGCGGGCGGAGGGTATCACGGCCGGTCAACGGCCGTCACCCGGCGGATGAGAGTTATCTTGGCCGAAAGGTCGCCATGGCCGCCAGGGGGGTCAGCGGGAAGCGAGAAATCGTCGGGCCTCGCCCTATCTTCATAACTGGCCGCTTCGCGCCCGTCGGTAACGTTCTGTTTACCATGGTGCCGTAGTCTTTCGAATCAGCACACGACCCACCGCCGTGGAGTGATTTTAGGACGACGAATTGCGTAGTTTAGACCCTATTCCCGGCATGAAAATCCTGGTCGCCGACGATTTGCCCGGCAACCGGGTGCTGCTCAAGCACATCCTCGAGGCTTCCGGTTTCGAGAACGTGATCATGGCTGGGTCCGCCGACGAAGCCTTCGAAATTCTCGGCATGACCCAGGGCGAGCGCGAAGCCGAGCCGGTGGACCTTGTAATGCTCGACATCATGATGCCGGGCATGGACGGCATCGAGGCATGTCGGCGCATTAAGGCATCGCCGGACCACGCCGAGATACCGGTGATGATGGTCACCGCGTTGAGCGAAATCGATACGTTGGAGGAGGCGTTCGCCGCCGGCGCGGTGGATTACGTCACCAAGCCGATCAATCAGGTTGAACTGATGGCCCGCGTGCGCTCGGTTCTGGCACTTAAATTCGCCATGGACGAGGGCCGCCAGCGCGAGGTCGAGCTCGAGGGACGCGAGAAGGAACTGCTGGCAGTGACGCGGATGCTCGAGGAAACCAACGAGCGCCTGCGTCGCCTGTCGACCCTGGACGGGTTGACCGGAATCCCGAACCGGCGCCGACTGATGGAGTTCGTCGAGCAGGAGTGGCGGCGCGGCGCGCGCGACCGCACCTGGCTGTCCGTGATCATGATCGACGTCGATTTTTTCAAGAACTACAACGACAGCTGTGGTCATCAGGCGGGCGATGATTGTCTATGGATGATCGCGAGCTGTCTGAAGCGCAACTTCAACCGACCCGCGGACATGATCGCGCGCTATGGCGGCGAGGAATTCATGGCGGTGCTGCCGGAAACGCCGCTCGACGGCGCGGTCAAGGTTGCCGAACAGACCCGCGCCAGCGTCGAGATGCTGCGCGTCCCGCATCCCGATTCCACGGTCAACGCTTATGTGACGATCAGCCTGGGCGTGGCCAGCTGTATCCCCGGCAAGGACTTCGCGGCGTCGGAGTTGATCGCCAAGGCGGATCGGTCCCTGTTCAAGGCCAAGGAAGAAGGCCGCAATCGCATCGCCGCGGCCAAACCGATGCTTGACTTGGGCGGTCCGTTGAGTGACGACGGCGACCTGGAGCGGCAGGAAAGCATTACCGGACCGCGATTGGTCGGCCGCGGCAGCTGACCCTCGGGTCTAAGCACGCGGCGCTTTGGCGGCGTGCACGGCGTCTCGCGTGACCACGAAATCTACTCTTCCGGCGGCCAGCGCGTCCGCGCATTCCGCCGGCGTGTTGATGATCGGCTCCTCGTGCGCGTTGAAGCTGGTGTTGACCAGCACCGGAATGCCGGTGGCCCGTTTGTATCCCTCCAGAATATCGAAATAGAGCGGGTTCCATTCGCGGCGGATGACCTGCGGCCGCGCCGTGCCGTCGACGTGAACCACCGCGGGGATGCGCGCGCGCCAGGCTTCGCGAACGGGACAGGTAATGGTCATGAACCGCGCGGCGTAGCGCATCGCCTTGTCGAGTTCGAAGATGTCATCGACGTCGTCTTCCGCGACCACGGGCGCGAACGGCATGAATTCGGTGCGCCCCAGCCGCTCGTTCAACACGTCGTTGATGTGCGCGTCCACAGGCGCCGCGAGGATCGATCGCGCGCCCAGCGCGCGTGGCCCGTATTCCATGCCGGATGTGAAGATCGCCACCACCTTGCCCGCCGCCAGATGTTTCGCCGCGGTCTCGACGGGATTGTCGGAAACCCGTTCGAGGCGTGGGTCGGCGTCCAGGACGGAGGCGGCTCCAGACTCAAAATCACGGCCAAAATACAGAGTTTCGAGCGGATAACGTTGCGCCAGCCAATGGTCCATGCCGTCGCGCTCCAGCAGATATTCCAGTATCCCGCCGGCGGCGAGCCCGCAGTCGCTCATGGCGGGATAGACGAATATCTCGTCCACGCCGGTTTCGCGCGCCAGGCGTTGGTTGAGCCGGACGTTCCCGAATACGCCGCCGGCCAGACCCAACCCGCGTACCGCGGCGCGCTCGACCAACCGGGTAACCGCGCGCACGGTGAATTCCTCCAACAGCTTCTGCACCGAGGCCGCCACGTCGGCCGGCTCCTGGCCCTCGGCAAGCGCGCGTACCGCCCGGCGCATCGCCGGATAGCTGTCGAAATCACTGGCGATCTGACCGTCATCCGATACCGAGAAGTGGCTTGCCATGGCTTCGTAGAGCGTGGGCGCGCCGTAGGCCGCCAGGCCCGTAAGCTTGCCTTCATGGCGATTGATCCGATAGCCCAGGGCCTGGGTGGCGTAGCCATACGCCAGGCCCAGGCTGTCAACACGCAGCGGCCGCAACAGGCAGGAGTCGTCGCCATACAGCGTTTCGATCCGACCCGCGCGAAAGACGCGGTGGCTGTACTGGACATTGTCGCCCCCGCCGTCGGAGGTATAGAGCAAGGCGCTGTCCCAGTCGGTGTGGAACAGGGTCGGCAGGGCATGCGCCAGATGATGGTTGAAAAAGCGCACAACGACATCGCCGCGAAAGTCGGATTCGGCAAGAAAGCGGGGCGCGTTGAACAAGCCGGCGGCGTCGGCGCGCCCGGCGCGGATCAACTCGCGCTCCATGCTCTTATGCTTTTCCTTGCCCAGCCATTGTCGCACCCGGCCCTCGATGAGCCGGCCACCGGTAAAATGGCTGTAATAACGCCACGGCAATGCCGCGCGCCCCAGGGTCACCACGTCGACATCGGAACGGCGCGCGCCGGCGATGGCGAGGCATTCGTCGATCGATTCGTCCGGGACGCGGCCGCCGTCGATCTTGCGTCGCGTAAGCCGTTCAAGCTGGACGGCGGCAAGAATTTTGTAGTCCTCGGACAACACCGCGATGGCGTCGTGATAGCCAGGATGGACGCCCAGAATCAGCATCGGCGGTGGATCACGGCTCCGACGAGATCGCGGGGCGCGGAGCGCGATTACGGCATAAAAAGAACACCGATCTGCACTCGGCGGTGAATTCGGTCCGGCATATACGGTAGTGCCGTTCCACCAGCGCCCGGAATTTACCGAGCGGCGTGTCGCGGTAGCCGATTTCCCACTTGTGAGCCTCCCAACCGGCATCGGCGGGAGGCGGGCGGAAACGCTTGAATCCCATGAATTTCTTCAGCGAGGTGTATTTGCGCGCACTGTAACGGTTGGCGTAGAGACGGACCGTGAGTTGGCTTCCCATGTAGGGCACGGACAATACCAGATAAGGAACTCCCGTGGCGGAGAGCCGCGCCAGCACGCCATCGACGTCGCCATAGGGCAGGTGTTCCAGGGTTTCGCAACACAGAATGGCATCGAATTCTCCCGCGGCCAACGCGGCGCCGTCGAGGTCGCGGATATCGCCGGCGATACGCGGCACGTCGGGTGACGGGAAAGCAGGCGCGTCAGCCAGATCGAAGATGGTTGTCTGGTAGCCCGCGTTACGCAACATGGCGGTGACCAGACCCAGATACGGCCCGATTTCCAGGACCCGACGCACGGGCAAATCCTTCAGCAAATGCACTTGCATCCACTGGTGAACGATCCGCTTTTCGGTATAGTAATCATGCCACTTCTGATTGAAATGACCTGACTTGTTCGGATGTTTTGGCATTCACGCGAGCATTCGACGATCGGATCGAAGCAGACTAGTCAAATTTCCAAGGTCGCGGCAACACGCATGATTAGAAAGCGGCGCCCGCCATACTAAGTACAGTTTGTGGGCCGCGTGTTTCCGGGGGAACCGACCGCTGAACAATATCTCAGATTCACAGTATATCGACCAGCTCAAGGCCGAGCGGGACCGTTTCGTCGCGTTCGCGTTTTCGGCCGCCGACATGCTGGTGGAGATGGACAGGTCCAACTGCATCGTTTTCGCGGCGGGCGCGACTGGCGCCTTGCTCGGGCGGCAGCCTGATCAACTCCGCGGAAACGACTTTTTCGATCTGATCGCCCCTAGCGATCGCAAGTCGCTGCGGGAGGCGCTCGCGAAAACCAACGGAAACGAACGCATCGATACAGTTTTGGTGCAGGTGGTGGGCAACAACGGGGCGACGACGCGCGTGTCGCTGTCGGGTTACCATATGGCGGACCTCGGCAATCGGTTCTTCATGTCGTTCAGCGTACGCCGATTGGCCCAAGGCACCGACCACATGCCATACGCATCCCGCGATAGGGAAACGGGGTTGCTGGATTCGGAGTCGTTCGTCGAATGCGCCGAGGCGGTGGTTCGGCACGGAATTAATGGCGGCCCGGTTGGCGAAATGACCGTGCTCAGCCTGGGCGATTACGAAGCGCTCCGCGAAAGAGTCTCGGAAGAAGGCATGCGCAATCTGATGCGGGAAATCGGCGGCCGTATCCGCGCTCATACCGAGGATGGCATGGCGGCCGGAAGATTGAGCGCCGATAAACTCGGCCTCGTCCACCGCTCGCCCATCGCCGTGGAGACGTTCACGAACGCGATCCAAAAAGCGGCCGCCGCGATCGATCCCCGGGGCCAGGGCCTCGATGTGGCATCCGTGTCGGTCAAGCTGGAGAGCTTCGGCCTGGACGAGGAAGACGCGCTTCGCGCGGTCACGCACGTGATCAGAGAATTTACCAAGGCCGGCCACGGCCGGTTCCGCCTGCGCGCGCTTGAACACGGTTATGACACCATGTTGCGCGATGCCGCCGAGCGCGTCTCCAAATTGCGCCGCATGATCGAGGAGCGGGATTTCCGGCCGGTGTTCCAGCCGATCGTCGATTTGAAAACCGGCGAACACCAGCATTACGAGGCGCTGGCGCGGTTCGGAAGTGGAAAGGGCCGAAAACCCAATACACTCGAGGTGATACGCTTCGCCGAAGACGTCGGCATGATCGGCGAATTCGATTTGGTGATGTGCGAGCGCGTCGTCGAGATCATCGATTCGGGCCCGGGTTGGGAACGGCGTCCACCTGTCGCCGTGAACGTTTCGGGACGATCGCTCGCCAGCCGGTTTTTCGTCGACGCCTTGCACGAAATGCTTGCCCGTTACCCCGCCGCGCGGCGGCGTATTCTATTCGAAATTACCGAATCGGCCGAAATCGAAGACCTGGAAACCGTCAATGGGGTGATCCAGGAACTTCGTGGCGCGGGTCATAAAGTGTGCCTTGACGATTTCGGCTCGGGCGCCGCCGCGTTTCAGTATCTCAAGACGCTGAACGTCGACCTGGTCAAAATCGATGGCGCCTACGTCCGCGACTCGCTGAAAAACGGCCAGGCGCAAGCCTTTCTGAAATCCATTACGTCGTTGTGCATCGATCTCAATATCGAGACGATCGGCGAGATGATCGAGAATTCGGCGACCGCCAATTTTCTCATCGCCCACGGGGTCCGTTACGGTCAGGGTTATCTGTATGGCAAGCCCTCTCCCGACCTGCCCATTCTCGCCAGCCCGGCGGATTGATCGCCACGAAAAGATGTCGCGGCGCCGTGGCGTTTGCCGGAAAATCCTTGTCGCGTTAATATGTTGATCAAGGTGCCAAGTTGACTGGAGGGCCCGCGTCATGAGGTATGGATCGGGAGCCGCTTTTCTGGGGGCCGTGCTCATCGCGAGTGCTGGCGGCGCGGCGCCGCGGGCGGACGATACCGGCGGCGCCGTGACGTATGCGCACGACCTCACCATAGTGTTTTCCGGCGCCCCCGAGATCGAGGTGGTGGTGGACGAACTCACGGAAGAAGAGACGTTTTTTGGCCGCTACGCCGGTAAGGTGTCCGAGGATTCGCGCAGCCTGCTGGCCGGCGCCGACGTGGTTTGCGAATTCGATGGCATCGCGGCTCCGGGCCGTGCGTTCTCATGTGGCTTCACGATGGTTGAGCAGGTCGCCGGGCGCTGCCTGTTCACGACTGAAATCGGCGACGTCGCGGTGGCCGAATGGCGCTGTCAGACAGGCGCCATGATGACGTCGGACGCACGCTGCGAAGGCACGGCGGAATGGGTCCAGGGCACTGGCGCTTGGGCCGGGATCACCGGCGAGGCGCGGTTCCACAGCGACTTGTTCCTGCAGCCGGGTCCGGGCAACGCCAAGTGGAAAGGCAACTGGCGGATCGACTCCGTCGCCCTGCTCAGCGAATGATGGGGTGACGGACGTCTGGTCCGATAAGTACGGCGGTTCCAGGACTGGGGGCCGCCGTTTCTCGTTGATACAGGGGGAGGAGCACATCTATGGCGGGTTCGGAAGGTAGTCTGGAGGGCAAGGTCGCCATCGTCACCGGGGCGGCGCGCGGCCTGGGCCGCGAATACGCCAAGCGACTGGCGGAGGCCGGAGCGGCGGTGGCCATCGGCGACAAGCTGGACTGCGCCGCGACCCTGGCCGACATCGAGGCGGCCGGAGGCCGGGGCCTCGCCACCGAGCTCGACGTGGCCGACATGGCCAGCGCCGCGAACCTGGCCGCCCGCGCCCTGGACGCATTCGGGCGGATCGACATTCTGGTCAACAACGCGGCGCTTTACGCCAACATGAAAAGCGGCCCGTTCGACACCCTGGACGAGGCCGACTGGGACGCCTGCATGACGGTCAACGTCAAGGGCGTGTGGAACTGTTGCAAGGCCGTGGTCCCGGCGATGCGCGAGCAGGAGGGCGGCAGCATTATCAATATCGCCTCGCTGGCCGCGACCTACGGTCTGCCCTATTGCCTGCATTACACCACGTCCAAGGGGGCGGTGATCGGCATGACCCGGGGCCTTGCGCGGGAGTTGGGACGTTATTGGATTCGCGTCAACTCGATCGCGCCCAGCGCCGTGGTGACCGAAGGCACCTTGCAATTCTTCGGCGACAAGTGGGACCGCGCCGCCGGGGTGATCCGCGACGGCCAGTCGCTCAAGCGCACCTTGGAAACCGAGGACTTGGCGGGCACGGTGATCTACCTGGCCAGCGACGCCAGCAAGTTCGTCACCGGCCAGACCCTGATGGTCGACGGCGGCACCACCTTCCTTTGAGGCAACGGCCCGGCTGCGATCCGTGATAGGATCCAAACGATGAAGTTGACCGCGCATCAGTTGGAACAGTTCGACCGGGACGGCTATGTGTTCTTTCCGGAGTTGTTTTCGCCGGCCGAGGTCGCGGTGCTGACGGCGGAGTTGCCGCGCATCCTTGCTCTCGACAGACCCGAGATTCTGCGCGCCGAAAGCGGCGAGATACGCGGCGCCCTGGCCATGGAACGCTACAGCGAACCGTTCGCCCGGCTGCTCCGTCACCCGCGCCTCGTCGAACCGGCCCACCAGGTCCTGGGCGGGCGGGTTTACGGCCATCAGTACAAGGTGATCGCCAAGGAACCGTTCGGCGAACTCGATTTTCCCTGGCATCAGGATTTCGCGTCGTGGCGCGCCAATGACGGCATGCCGGAACCGTTGGCCATGAACTACGCCGTGTTCCTGGACGAAGTGAGCGAATTCAACGGACCGATCACTCTCATCCCCGGCTCGCACCGCGACGGATGCCTGCCGTCCGAGGCGCGCGACCTGCCGGGTTCGACGCCGCTGTACAGCCTGGACAAGGAAACCGTGCGCCGGCTCGCGGCCACCGGCGGCATGGTCGCGCCCAAGGGGCCGCCGGGTTCGGGCATTTTCTTCCACGGCTGCATGGCGCACGCCTCGGGCCCCAACTTGTCGCCGTGGCCGCGCCACATCGTCTATCTGACCTGCAACCGGGTGGATAACTACATCCGCCGCCCGACCCGCCCCGACCACTTCGCGAACCGGGACTTCACCGCCATCGAACCGCTGGCCGATGATTGCCTGATGGATTTGGCGGGAAGCCAAGCGGCGGAGGTGAACGCCTAGCTTTCGCGTTCCCACACGATCTTGAGGCCGAGCGTCCGGCCGCCGATTTTCATGGGCGGACCGGTGAGAATCAGCCGGCCATCTTGGGAGAATTCGACGGTGCGATCCAGGTGACTGCCCGTCCAACCGGGTATCCAAGCCAGATCCACGTGATGGACGACCCGGTTGCCGATAAGTTCGTAGCGGCCGGAATAGGCCGCCATGGTATCGAACGCGGCCACTTTTTCGTTGTCACCGGCCTGGCGGAAATCCTCGACCGAAAATGCGCCGCGATCGTCCGCCAGGATCACCGTCACCATATGGCCGGTTGCGGTATAGACGATCCGGCCCCGCGGCCGTTCTCCGAACGGTCCGGTGATCTCCTTGCCGGCCTCGTCGAGGTGGGTAAAAGAAACCAGCTTCCAGGCGCCGATCAGTGTGGTTCCGAGCGCCTTCGATTCGTCAACCACCGTCGCCGCCACCGCTTCAGGCGCCGTCACGCGCCCGGTTGCGCGATCGGACCGCCGACTTGCTTCCAGGCATCGATGCCGCCCTTGATGTGGCAGGCGCTGGTCAGGCCCTGGTCCCGCGCCGCCTGAACCGCCATCGCCGAGCGTTCGCCGAAGGCGCAGTAGAACACCAGGCGTTTGCCGGTGGCCGCGACCAATTCATGAAGCATGCCGCTGGGACCGACATTTTCCTCGAGATCGGTGTACGGGGCGTGGATCGAACCCGGGATCACCCCGTGGCGCTCGCGTTCGCCCTTGTCGCGCAGATCGACCAGAACCACGTCGGGTTGGCCCACCAGACCCAGCGCCGACTCGGCCGACACCGACCAGCCCTTGGCCTCGATCTCGTCCTGGGACAGGCCGATCTTGAGATTGGCCGGCACCGCCACATCCATCATCTTCGGATTGGCTAGGTTCAGGTTATCCATGATCTCGGCATATTCCTCGACGGAGCTCACCTGAAGGCGCGGATTGAACGCCTTTTCCTCGCCGATGGTGCTCACCGTGTCGCCTTTGTAGTCATGCGCGGGGTAGACCAGGGTGTCGTCGGGAAGCGTCAAAAGCTTGTTGAAGATCGAGTCGTAGGCGGCGGCGGAGGAGCCGTGTTGGAAATCGGTTCGCCCGGTGCCGCGGATCAAGAGCGTGTCCCCCGTGAACACGCGGTCCCCGAGCAGAAAACTGTACGAATCGTCGGTGTGGCCCGGCGTATAGATCGCCTTGAGCTCGATGCCCTCGATATCGATGCAATCGCCGTCGGCGACCCGCATGGACACCACGTCCACGCCGCTTTGCTCACCCATCACGGTAACGCATTTGGTGCGGTCGCGCAGCGCGCCGAGGCCGGTGATGTGGTCGGCATGGACATGGGTATCGATCGCCTTGACCAGCTTCAGGTCAAGTTCTCGCAATAACTGAACGTAGCGGTCGACCTTATCCAACACCGGATCGATGATCAGGGCCTCGGCCCCGGCCCGGCTGGCGATCAGATACGTGTACGTGCTGGACACGCTATCGAACAATTGGCGGAAAATCATTCATCCCTCCTCCTCGGTCCCATATTAACCGCCTTGGCCCGTTTCGGCTCGTTCACTTTGCGGTGAATTCGGTCATGTTAGCTTCATTGACCGGCCAAGGCCCGGCCGGTTTCTCGAATTCGCGTGACCAGGAAATCCAGGTCCGATTCGTTGGTGTCGTAATGGATGATGGTGGCGCGCAGCACGGTCCGGCCGCGCAGCACCGTGGGCGTGAAGAACACATCGCCGGACTCATTCAATGTTTCGGCGATAGCCTGGTTCAACGCATCCAGACCATGGTCCTCGCGCCCGGGCGTCCGATATCGGAAACAGACAATGGACAGGGTCACGGGCGCCATCAATTCGAGGTCCGGGGCGGCCTCGATCGCGGCGGCCAGGTAACGGGCCAGGCCATTGTGGCGCGCCACGGTGCGGGCGATTCCGGCGCGGCCACGATGGCGGATGGTGGCCCAGGCCTTGAGCCCGCGGAAGCTTCGGGTGAGCTCGAAGCCGTATTCGTTGGGCCAGGCTTTCGTGTCGGCCTCGCTTTGTTCGCGAAGCCGCACATAGGGCGCGGTCACGTGGAACGTGTCGCGAAGACGCTCGCCGTCGCGCATCAACAACCAGCCGCTTTCGATGGGAACCGAGAGCCATTTGTGCGGGTCGAGAGCGACCGATTGCGCCCGGTCGAGGCCACGGTACAAGGGCGCCTTGTCCGGATCGAGCGCGCCGAACGCGCCATAGGCGCCGTCGATATGAAACCAAAGGTCGTGGTCGGCGCAGATCGCGGCGATCTCATCGAGCGGATCGATGGCGCCGGTATTTACCGTGCCGGCGCTGGCGACCACGCAGAACGGCATATGCCCGGCGTCCTTGTCCGCCGCGACCCGCTCAGCCAACAGGTCCGGTCGCATGCGGAAATTTTCGTCGACCGGAACGAGACGAAGGTTGTCGCCGCCGAGGCCCAGCATTTCGACGCTTTTGCGTATGCAGCTGTGGCCTTCCTCCGACGCGTAGACCGTGAGCGTCGGCCAGCTCCCCTGCAGACCTTCGGCGCGGATATCCCAGCCCATGCGCCGCGCCACCCAGAAGCGAGCCGTGGCCAAGGCGGTCAGGTTGGCCATCGAGCCGCCACTGAGCAGGACGCCCCGGCTGCCCTCGGGCGGGAAGCCGATCATGTCCATCAGCCAGCGACTGACAGTGTCCTCTAATAGGGGGCCGGTTTCGACCCCGCCATAGGGCGCGTTCATGGCGTTCGCCAGAAACTCGGCCAACACGCCCACGGGCGCGGGCGGCGAGTTCACCCAGGCGAAAAAACGAGGGTGGTCATTGCCCAGCGGGTAGGGCAGCACGTTGCGGGCGATAAAGTCCAAAATCTCGTCCGGCGAATCGCCCTCTTCCGGAAGCGTTTGATCGGCGACCCGCCGGCGCCGGTCGTCGGGCATGGCGGGCACGACCTTGCGCCCGCGGATCCCGGCAAAATAGTCGCTGGCGATTTCCACCGCGCGCATGCCCAAGCGGCGAAACTCATTCGGCGATAGGGCGGGTGGCTCGAACTCCGGCATGGCCGATCCTTTCTGTCACGCAACGCGATATGCTATCGATGGCCGGCGCGCGGATCACGCGTTTTCGGCTGGAGAACCGCTTTCATGACCCAAACCCCACAAGAATCCGTCACGATTATCATGTGGGGCGCCCATCCCGTGGCCAATGTCGAGCGATTGCGCGCGAAACTTCGCACGCCGGCCAAGATCGTGCCGCACGATGGTGGCCACCTCGGCGACGCGTTGGCGCAAGCTCGCGTGGCGGTCGCCATGCGTTGGGGCGCCGACACGCCGCCCATGCCGAATTTGGCGATGCTCCAACTGCCGGGGGCGGGTTATGACGGAATCGATTTCGCCGCGCTGCCGACGGGTTGCCGCGTATGCAATGTCCATGAGCACGAAATCGGCATCAGCGAATATGTGCTGTCCGCCATGTTGGAGTGGTCGATCGGCCTGTGCCGCATGGATCGGGCTTTCAAGGCCGGAAGCTGGGAACACAGCTTGACCCGCTTCGGCCCGACGCACGGCGAAATTTATGGCAAGACCGTCGCCATTCTCGGGTTCGGTCACATCGGCCGGGCCGTCGCGCGCCGCGCCAAGGCGTTCGGCATGCGGGTCGTCGCGATCACCCGCGCGCCCCTTGACGATTCGGCGGCGGCGGACGCGGTGGTGCCCGTGGAACGCATGGGCGAGGCCCTGGGCGAAGCGGATTTCGTGGTTTTGGCCTGTCCGCTGACGCCCCAGACCGAAGGCTTGATCGATCGCCATCGCTTGGCCGAAATGAGAAGCGACGCCGTGTTGATCAACGTGGCGCGCGCCCGCGTGGTGGACGAGGACGATCTGTTCGCGGCGTTGAGCGAAAAGACGATCGGCGGCGCCGTGCTTGACGTCTGGTACCGTTATCCGCCGCCGGGCGAAGACAACGCGCGGCCGTCGCGCCACCCTTTCCACGCGCTCGACAACGTCATCATGACGCCTCATGCCTCGGCCTGGACCGACGGCCTGCTGGAACGACGCTGGACCGTGATCGCCGACAATATCGACCGCTTCGCGACGGGGCGGCCGTTGCGCAATATCGTGGCGCGTCCGGGCGCGTGAGCGGAACCTTGACATCACGGATACGGGGCGGCTTGTTGGTACCTACGCGGCCGCCCGAACGGGGATCGCTAAGCTGGGAGTGACGTGACAATGAAATTTTACGACTGCGCGACCGCGCCAAGCCCGCGCCGGGTCCGGGTTTTCCTGGCGGAGAAAGGTATCGAGGTGCCGACGATCCAGGTCGATCTGGGCAACCGGGAACAGTTCTCCGACGCGTATCAGGAACTCAATCCCAACGGCGTGGTTCCCCTGCTGATCCTCGATGACGGCCGGCAGATCGGTGAATCGGTGGGCTATTTGCCGCTATTTCGAAAAGAAACATCCGGAACCGCCCCTGATGGGCATCGACGCCGAGGACGAGGCCGAAGTCGAGATGTGGCAGCGCCGCGCCGAGTTCGAGGGTTTCCTGGCGGTGGCCGAAGCGTTTCGCAATACCGCGCCGGGGCTGGCGGGCCGAGCGTTGCCGGGGGTCAAGGACGAGGTGGCGCAAATCCCCGAGCTCGGCGAGCGCGGCAAGCAGACCACGTTGCGTCTGTTCGCCAAACTGGACACGCAACTCACCGACAACGAGTTCATCGCCGGGCCGCGTTACACCATTGCCGACATCACCACGCTGTGCACGGTCGATTTCTGTAAATGGATCAAACTGGACATCGCTCCCGAACTGTCCAATCTACAGCGCTGGTACGACGCCGTGTCCGCGCGCCCCAGCGCCAGCGCCTGATACGGCCCACTCTTGGAACAGCTCAATCGCGATCAGCGGATTCCGACGATCTTGTGAGTCTGCAGGCTGAGCCGCCATTGCGGGTGGCGCAGGCAGTAGTCGATGGCGGCGCGGGTGTTCTCGGCCAGGTTCGGCCCGTCCATCGGCTGCAGCAGGAAATGGCTGAAGGAAAGCGCCGCGAAATCTTCGGGAACGGCGCCGTCCTGCGGATAAACGAACTTGATCTCGTTGCCTTCGCGAAGCACCAGTTCAGCGCCCGCCTTTGGGCTCATGCAAATCCAGTCGAGCCCTTCGGGCGCGGGCAACGTCCCATTCGTTTCGACCGCGACCGTGAAATCGCGCCCGTGCAAGGCTTCGATCAGCGCTTCGTCAAGTTGCAACAAGGGCTCGCCGCCGGTGCACACCACGAAACGCCCGTCCGATGGCCCGTCCGGCCAGGCCGCCACGACGGCATCGGCCGCGGCTTCCGCGGTTTCGAACCGTCCGCCGCCGGGGCCGTCGGTGCCGACGAATTCGGTATCGCAGAACCGGCAGATCGCGGAATCGCGGTCGGCCTCGCGTCCGGACCACAGGTTGCACCCGGCGAAGCGGCAAAAGACCGCCGGCCGGCCGACGTTCGCCCCCTCGCCTTGCAGCGTGTAATAGATTTCCTTGACCGCGTAACTCACGGCGTCTCTTTCGCGCCGGACCCGCGCGCGCGATAGGCGTCCCACCCCGTCGCGCGCAGCCGGCACGCCGGGCAGTCGCCGCAGCCATGGCCCCACGGCGCGCGATGGTCGCGATCGCCGAGATAGCAACTATGGGTCTCCTCGACGATCAGTTCGACCAGGGCTTCGCCGCCCAGTTCATGGGCCAGGGCCCAGGTCGCGGCCTTGTCGATCCACATCAGCGGCGTATGGACGACGAAACGTCTGTCCATGCCCAGATTGAGCGCCAGTTGGACCGCCTTCATCGTATCGTCGCGGCAATCGGGATAGCCGGAATAATCAGTTTCGCACATGCCACCGACGAGGTGCTTGGCGCCCCGGCGATAGGCCACCGCCCCCGCATAGGTCAGGAACAACAAATTGCGGCCCGGCACGAACGTGGTCGGCAGGCCGCCCTCATCCATCTCGATCTCGACGTCGCGCGTCAACGCCGTCTCGCTGATCGCGCCCAGGGCCGAAATGTCGAGGCAATGATCGGCGCCCAGTTTCGCGCCCCAGGCCGGGAAACGGGCGCGCAACCGGTCGAGGATTCTTGGCCGGCAATCGAGTTCGACGGCGTGGCGCTGACCGTAATCGAACCCGATCGTCTGCACGGAATCGAACCGATCCAGTGCCCAGGCCAGACAGGTCGTGCTGTCCTGCCCCCCCGAAAAGAGAACCAGAGCCGTATTTTCCATCACCACACCACGCCGCCGCGAAACCACGCATTTATCGCCCGCGAGCGTCCGCGCGAACCTCACAAATTAGTGTAACAAGTGGCGCTATATATTTGAAAAGATTGGTCGGAGTGAGAGGATTCGAACCTCCGGCCCCTGCCTCCCGAAGACAGACGACTACCAGATATTCTGTTCATGTTCATGCTGTGTTGTCCGTTTCGTTCACGTTCATGCTCGCCCATTTAGGCCCGTAGCGGGCTGTATAACGGGCTGGGTTGCGGGCCGGCGTCGCGACTCCGCCGCTTGCAACTGATAGTCCGGCGCGTGGTGCCCATATCGGTCCTCGATCGTCGCCTTGGTGGTGCCGGTCAGCCCGACGATTTGCCATATTTCCACGCCGGCCTGTAGCAGCCATGTGATGCAGGTATGCTTGAGGATATGAGGCGTCACGTCAACCAATCCCGCGTCCCGGCACGCCGTCCGAAACGAGCGCTTGATTGATTTGACGGGCTGCATATCGAACTCGATAACATATTGCCGGGTCCGGCCGCGGGCAACTTTCAGGAA
>SMVB01050629.1_pt1 | contig 47089 bp, 44 predicted proteins | sample 2456461 | NCBI WGS metagenome assembly SMVB01 (sample SAMN11095934, study PRJNA526329) | marine sediment metagenome | biome: Marine sediment; feature: Surficial sediment; material: Deep marine sediment; isolation source: Hadal surficial sediment | place: Pacific Ocean | collected 2014-05 | depth...
CCTCGTCGGCAGGGACCGGATCGCGCCCTATTTGCGGAGCGCCATTTTTCCGCTCGTGCCGCTTCGCGGCGGGCCGCTCGGGCCACGGCTCCGCAGTTGGCCTCGTCGGCAGGGACCGGATCGCGCCCTATTTGCGGAGCCTCTAGGACTCTTGACTTTCTCGGTACTCATCAAAAGACCGCGTGGCCAAAGCAACGATCATTCCCACGCCGATGAAGGCCCCGGCTCCGGTCAGGATCGCCCCCAGGATCTCGAACGAGACACAGGTCGCCGGTAGGCAGATGACGCTGACGATGCCGCGTCCGATGTAGGCGCCGGTGACGGTCCCTGCCGTCACCGAGGCAGCAACCACAGTGCGAACCTCGAACCGGTCGCCGACCAGGCCAATGCCGACGCCGATAGTCCCACCTACGACCGCACCGGTTGTCCCCGCAAGCAGCAACCCGGGAACGAGCCCGGATAACACCGCGGCGCCGATGGATGCCAGACGTGGAGTCACTGGGTGCGCCTGCGCCGGCGAGGCGCAGGGAGCCTGGCGCTGATCGGGCGCTGTGCCCGCGATGCTTCTGGTGACCAGGCAAGCACGGCGACGACCGCGCCGTACAGGATGAGGAGCGTCGCCCCTGCCAGGCTGACCTGGGTGGCGGCAACGACGGCGGCGACCGGGTAGCCGAGACGCAGTACCCAGAGACCCCAACGCAGGGCACGGGCATATGCCCAGCCACCGATCGGCCCCAGCACGGCAAAGACCACTGCGGTGATGGCGAGACCCGACCAGGAGGCGAAGCCAACGACGGGGGCGGCACCGACAGCGAGCAAGGGGAGGGCAACGGCCCTCGGCTCGGGCCCGGTCCCAGGGCCCCGTCTCAGCCAGAGCGTCAGCCAAGGGCCCGATATCCCAGCAACCGCGGTGAGCGAAACCACCGCCGACGCCACCGCCAGGGCCGAGTCGAAACCCACGATCGCCGCGATCACGAGGGCACTCAGCGTGGTGGCAAGGGCCAGCCATCGTGCCCAAGGGGCGAGCACCAAGAGGATTCCGACGAGGGCGATCACCGTATATGCCAGGAGACCGAGCGCGATGAGAGCGGCCGATCCAGGGGAAAAGGGCTCCGGGTCGAACACCAGCAGGGTGGTAGTCAGCAGCGATGACGCAGCAAAGAGAGCGGAGACGACGTACGGGGCGGTGATCCGCTGCAGCATGGAGCCGATCCTAAGAGTCGCGAGTCGCGAGTAAGAAAGTCCTCAGCAAGAAGAGTCTTCAGTCCTCAGCCTTCAGCAAGGCAAGAAGGCCTCCGGTCCCCGGCAGGAGGTCCCTCGCTGGTATCAGTCGTGGCCGGTGGCCGGTGGCAGGGAACTGGGAACTGGGAACTGGTGCCTCAGATCGGTGGAAAAGGGTCACCGGTGGCGGGCGACCAAAGGTCACGCTCGACCCACCGGGTCGCGCCCTTCCCCTCCAGGGTGACTATGGAAGCGTGGGCCGGTTTGTCCTGGTGGAGATCGGTCAGCGGCCTTCCCGTAAGCGACAGGCGGCCCGCTTGGATCGGGTCCTGGTGCGACACGATCACCAGCGGCCCATCGGCCGCGTCCCTGTGCCTCACGATGGCTCCGACGACCCGCTCGGCGAGGGCGTCCAGGCTCTCGTCGCCGAACGGAAGTCGATCCGGGTGGTCCAAGTAGGCGTCGAGTTCCCCGGGGAAGGCGTTGTCGAGGGCCTCCCAGCGGTGTCCGGCCCACCGGCTGGCGAACCGCCACTCGGTCAGCGCCTGGTCGACCTCCATGGTCGCATCGAGCCCGACGGCGATGATCCCCGCGGTCTCGACAGCTCGCTGCAGCGGTGATGTGACGATCCTCGACCGGGGCGGAAGATGGGATGCGGCCTCGGTTACCTGTGATCGGCCGCGGTCTGACAGCGGGTACCCGGCCAGGTCGGCGTAGACCACCCCATGCGGGTTCAGGACTTCGCCGTGGCGGACGAGAAACGTGTGCGCTGCCGAGGTCATCGGGGAAAGGGTAGGGAGAGTCCACAGTCTTTAGTCCTCGGTCTTCAGCAAGACAAGAGAGTCCCGAGTCTTCGGTCGTCAGTCTTCAGCAAGACAAGAGTTCCCGTACCGGTCGACTCATACTGGAACTGGGAACTGGGAACCGGGAACTGATGACTGGCGGCTTATTCGCCGGGTTGACGTGCACGGGGTATCGGTATACTGCCGAGGCGGGCCCGTCCGCGTGGTGGGAGAGCTAATGCCACTGAACGAACGAGAAGAGAAGATCCTCGAGGAGATCGAGCGGAACCTCTACGCGGAGGATCCAAAGCTCGCTCAAACCGTGGCGAAGACCAGCCTGACCGCCAGGACGAGGCGCCGTGGCCGGTTCGCGGTCGTCGGGTTCGTCGCAGGGTTGATCCTCATGCTTGGGACGTTCACCACCCTGTGGTACCTGGCAGGTGTGGGCTTCATTTTGATGGTCGTATCTGGGGCGACCCTCGTTATCGGCTACCGCGCGAGCTCCGCCGGCAGGGCGGGCCCGTCGTCGATCGTCGATTGGATGGACGACCTCCGGCAGCGCCTGCGTCGCGAACGCTAAGGTTGCCGCCTGCCCGCGAACGGCAGGAACCAGGGCAGGGCCTCAAGCCCTGACGACGGACCATCGGGAGACCTTCGTGGACGGCTTCACCGCTCAGCAAGCAACCAGACTGACTGGTTGCACACCGCATCAGTTGCGCTACTGGGACAAGGTGGCCCTCGTCCAACCCTCACTCCAACAGACCGGCGGTCGACCGGGACGCCGCAGGCTGTACTCGTTTCGTGACCTGGTCGCGTTGCGCGTCGTCAGGAGCCTCCTCGACAACGGGATGTCGATCCAGCGCGTCCGGAGGGCCTGGGACTACCTGCGCCGCACGGCCGATATGGACGGCCACCTCTCGGAGGTGAAGCTCGTCACCGACGGACAGTCGATCTTCGCCGTCGCCACCGACGAGGATGAGTTGCTCGACGCGCTGCGGCAAGGGCAGCTCGCCTTCTTCGTCGCCATCAACGAGATCGCCCAAACCGTCGAGGACGACATCACCAAGTTTGAGCTCGACCGCGAACGCTTCCTCGAGATGTTGCGGCGCGTCGAAGACGACGTTAACGACGAGGCCAGGGAAGCCAGCGGCTGAACCCACGCCGTGACGAGCTCAGGACCGATCGCAACCGATACTGTGCTCGAACTCGCTCCGAGCGCGACAGGTGCTCGGTCAGGCGGTCGGTCGTCACGGTCATCGAGCGCGTCGCCGCTTCCAGGTCGCCTGTGCTCACCTCTTGCTCGGGGCCGTACACCGACTTGGTGTAGACGAGGGCGAGCGTGTCGAGCGCGGCGTCGACGGTCGATGCGACCTCGTGCGGAGTCGCTGCGGCGTCGACGCCATGGTCGAGATCGGCAAGCCTGGCAACGACCTCTTCCCAGGCCGCCGACACATCACCGTGCGCCAGCCGCCGCATCCTTGCCCGGTACCGGGCCCACTTGAGCGCCGGTACCACCCCGATGATCCCAGCGGCGAGGACCAGGATCACAGCAGTGGTCGGCCAATTGAGCGCCAGCCCTCCTCCGGTGTCGACGCCTCCGGTTGGGCGCGGGATCGGGGTGCGGATAGGCTCCAGCTGGGCGCCGAGGCCGGGGTTTGGCACATCCGCGGCCTGAGGCTCGGGTGGCAGCTCAGGTACCTGTCCGAGGTAGGAAGCAACGTCGAAGCCGAGCTGAGCGGCGATTGTCCGGTAGGCGGCAGGGTTGATCCCGTCGCCGCGAGGTGTCGGATCGAACCGCATCCAGCCTTGCGAGGGAATCCACAGCTCAACCCATGAGTGTCCGTTGAGGTCCCTCACCAAGACGTCGCCGTTCTCGGTCACTTCACCGGGGGTGAAGCCGAGCACGACACGAGTCGGAATCCCGATGCTGCGGGCCATCACGCCCATCGAGGTGGCGAACTGCTCGCAGTAGCCGCGGCGGTAGCCGGGGTTGTCCGGTGTACGGTCGAACAGCCACGAGGCGAGAACGTCAGGGCCGTGGCCCTGCTCCGGGTCGAGGTCGAGGCTGTAGATGAAACCGCCGGTCTCGCGGAACCAATATTCGAGTGCCAGCCCCTTCTCGAAGGCGGTGCTGAGGCGACCGGTGAGCTCCCGCGCCTTGCCACCGATCCGCGGATCCAAATCATCGGGGAGTAGCACGTAACGTTCTGCGTCAGGGAGCTCGCGATGGATGATGGTCGGGTCCGCCTGTGGAACCGTCCCTTGTTCTTCGGCGGCGACTGCGAACAGCGGCGAGAGTCGACCGTTCTCGTCGGTCACGATCGCACGCGAGTCCGTCACCGGCACATCGGCCGCAACCGCGTACTCCATGCCGTTGTAGGTGCGGTTTCCCGAAAACCGCACCGAGACGTCGCTGGTGCGTATTCGGAACGAGGCGGCCTCTTCGCCACTAACACCGATAACGGCATACGGAGCGGGGAGCCACTCCTGGCGAAGAGCGTGGATGGTGAGGGCCGCGTTGACCGGCACCGTTGTGCCGGCATAGCCAGAGTCCTTATCCTCGAATACCCCGTCCGAAGCGGGGAGCATCTGGCCCTCTGCCGCATACCACTTTCCGTCGTCGTAGGTGTCGAGGGTGATCAGCCGGTAGTAGACGTCGCGTGGGTCCACGGCGCCGTCCAGCCTGGCGGTGAACAACGCAATTCCGGCCTGTGAAACCAGGCCGCGGTGGATCTGGACGAATGGGTTGTAGGTGACTCCGCCGTAGTACCCGGTGGTCAAACTGCCACCGGTGCGCCAGGTCAGGTTCCCGTCCGTCGGGACCCGGCTGGCAAGGGCACTTGAGATCCCAATGGCCCCGACCACCGTCAGCACCAACAGGCCGAGGGCGCCTGCGGACACCGGGGCGCCTCCGACGGCCGAGGGGTGGTGGCCGGGTCTGGCCATTCGTCCTGCGCTACGGTCGTGCTCATCGAGACCGACGGCGAGAGTGGTGGTGGCCACCAGGAGAACGAACAGGGCGATCTCCGTATTGGACGATGGTTGCAGTTCGACAGTGAGCAACTGCAACCCAATGACCAGAGGGGGAGCCAGGGCGACGAACGGACGCCCGGAGAGAAGACCGAAGGCCAGGAGAGAGCCCAGCAGCCAAAACACGCCGGCAAGGATCACGACCAGTCCGATGGTGGGCTGTACCGGCTCCACACCATGTCGGATCAGTCCCACCGCACGCTCGATCTCCGTTGCCAGTGTGGCGAATGTGTCGGGGCCGGGCAGGACCCACACGCCGGTGTTGGGGGCGCCGTAGCGGGCGGCAGCGAACACAAACAGGGCCAGGTTGAGCAGAGCGATCCAGCCGGCCCGCATCCGGTAGCTGACCGCAGCCCAGGTGACGATGATCCCGATCAAGACCGAGGCGAGCACCATCAGCTGCCACTTCGCTCCCGACCGCGTCGGTTGCAGGACCTCGCTGAGTCGCCAGACCGCGAACCCGATCGAGGCCGCCCCTGCTATCCAGCTGTAGCGGTAGACCATGTGCGTTCCATCGCCTTTTTCCAAGCAGTTGCCCACGACTCGCCGGGCTGGGCAACGATCGCGTTGACCCCGGTGCGTGCCAGGCCACCGAGGAGACTTCCCGGATCCGGGGTGACCGCCATGACGATCTTGCGGTCAAAGTCACGGTCGAGCATGCGGAACGCCTTGAGGGCTCCGTCGTCGGGTGTGCCGGTCATCATCACAAGGACCCCGCCGCTGCCGTGGCGATTGCGCTCCTGGGAAAGGCCCCTTGTCAGGTCCACGGCGCCGCGGCTCTGGACGATGGCGAGCTCTTCCATGGCTCGCTGATATCCCTCGGGCGTGTCGACGGGTGTGAACGATCCGGTGCCGGTCCAGACGGTTGGCCGGTACCGGTTGCGATACAGGTGTCGCACGATTGATGCCACCCCGCTCACCGCGTGCTCGAACGAGGCGTCGTCGGCGTACACCTGCGCCCTCGGGTCGAAAACCACCAGTGCCCTTGACTGCCAGTGAGCCTCGAGCTGCCGGATCATCAACTGGTCGCGTTTGGCAGACGTCGGCCAATGGACTCTGCGGAGATCGTCGCCAACCTGATACTCGCGGAGGGTGTAAAAGTCCTCGCCTCCAGTCTGGGAGAAGCTGGCGCGGGTCGCGTCCGCCGTCGGGTCGAGCCCGTGGCCGGAGGGCAGGCCGACAAGGTCCTCGACGGCAGGAAACACGACGAGCCTGTCGATGTTCCTCGCCTCCCCGACCGATTCGGCGAGACCGAGTGCATCTTCGATAGCGACCGTCGCCGGTCCGATGCGGTAGACCCCTCTGGGATGACAGAGCACCTCATAACGGGCTTCGATCGGCACGTTCGCCTCGATGCGCTTGGCTACGAACCGGGCGGTGCCGAGACCGTAGACCCGATCGATGACGGTGGCGGCGTGGATCGTTTTACTGGCCACCAATCCGACGAGAACGACGGCACGATCACCAGCGTGCACCTGGGTTGGCGTGATTGTCCGGCTGATCCTGACGCTTGGGGTAGCGGACCGGACGGAGGCGATTCCAACCATCACGGCAAGGATGAAGAAGATCCCTACCGCGAGCATGACCCGCTCACCGAATGCGAACCAGAGAATCGGCAGCGCTATCCCGACGCCGAGTGCCGCCCATCCTCTGGTCGTCGGCATTAGGGAGCGCCTTGCGATCCAGGGACGGGGACCGATCCGGCAACGTCCTCGATCACCTTGGCGATGGATGTTCCCCGCATCTGGGCCTCGGGATGGAGCAGCATGCGGTGGTTGAGGATTGGCTCCAGCATCGCCTTGACATCGTCCGGCGTGACGAACTCCCTGCCGGCGATTGCCGCCCGGGTCCTGGTCGCTCGCTGCAGGAAGAGGGTCGCTCGCGGTGACGCCCCGAGCAGGAGATCCGGATGGGTTCGAGTGGCTTCGGCGATGTCGATCAGGTAGCCGCGAATTATCTCCGACGTGTACACCCGGTTTGCGATATCGACCATCGTGACGACGTCGTCGGCGTGGATGACCGCATCGAGGTCGTCGAAGGTCGAATGCTTCCCATGCGTGTCGAGCATCTCGAGCTCCTTCGCCCGCGACGGGTACCCCATGGCGAGGCGCATCATGAAACGGTCGAGCTGGGCCTCGGGAAGCGGATAGGTTCCTTCGTGCTCGATGGGGTTCTGTGTGGCGATGACGATGAACGGCGGAGCCAGGGTCCTCGTCACCCCGTCGACGGTCACCTGGCGTTCCTCCATTGCCTCGAGCAACGCCGCCTGGGTCTTTGGACTCGCCCTGTTGATCTCATCGCCGAGCACGATATTGCCGAAGATGGGTCCGGAGCGGAACACGAACTGGCTGGCTTCCCTGTCCCATACCGAGACTCCGGTGATGTCGGAGGGAAGCAGGTCGGGGGTGAACTGGATCCGCTGGTAGGTGCAGTCGATCGATCTTGCCAGGGATTTGGCGAGCAGGGTCTTGCCGACGCCCGGCACATCCTCGAGCAGGGCGTGACCCCCGGACAGCATGCAGGCGGTGATCAGCTCAACGGTTTCCCGTTTCCCCTGGATGACCAGCTCTATGTTGTCGGCGACGGCTCTGAAGCGCTGGTCGAACCACTGAAGCTCGTCGGATGTAACCGGCACGCAGACTCCAATTCGCCGTCAACCGCACCGAGCCTAGGAGAGTCTTCGGTGCATGGTGAACGCGGTCTTGAGCGCCTAGCCTTTCCGATCGGAGGTGGACACCATGCTCAGCCGGTCCATGGTCGCCGTAGCCAAACGCCCTTCGTTGTGGCCGACGGCGCTGGGTGCTCTTGCGGCCATGTCGCCGCAGCGATGGTGGGCCCGGCCACCCTTTCTCCCTATCCCCGAAGCGGATCTGGTCCGATGGCGGGTGACCACCGCGTACGGTGACCCTGATGCCACCGTTGCCGGGGATGACCTCGTGGCGTATCTCGAATGGCGGCGAGCCGCCCGGGGGCTCAGGAGGCGAAAAGAGTAGGTGACCGGTGCCGAGTGATCAGTGACCAGTTCCCAGATCGCAAGTCGCAAGTCGCAAGTCGCGAGTCCAGTTGCCAGTTCCCCGTCTTCAGATCCCGAGTCGCGAGTCCAGTTGCCAGTTCCGACGCTCGTGGTACGTAATTCGTATTTGCCTACGTAGTAGGCAAATACCTGCCTTCGCCCAGGGTTTTTCTCACCCCTGGTACCCTTTCCTCATGGCGCGCGCACTTGTGCTCAATGCGAGTCTCGAGCCGCTGTCGGTCGTCCCCGTTCAGCGGGCGTTGGTGCTCGTCCTTGCCGACCGCGCCGATGTCATCGTGTCCAACGGCGTGGTATGGCACTCCGAGCACATCGCGATGGCGTCGCCATCGGTGGTGCAGCTTCGTCGATTTGTGGCGGTTCCCTATGCGAGGCGGGTTCCGGTGAACCGGAGAACCGTGTTCCATCGGGACCGCGACGCCTGCCAATATTGCGGGCGGAAGGCCGAGAACTTGGACCACGTCATTCCCCGTTCGAGAGGCGGCGAACACACGTGGCGGAACGTCGTCGCCGCCTGCCGTCGGTGTAATACTCGCAAGGGCGGTAGAACTCCCAAAGAGGCGGGCCTCCAGTTGAGGCGCAATCCGCGGGTTCCGCCAAGGGACAGCTGGGTCGCGGCCGCGCTCGGCGGTATGCCGGATGCCGAGTGGGAGCCCTACCTCAAGGTCTGATGGCGCGCGCCGATAGGTGACCGGTCGTCTCGACAGAAGTGCAGCCATTGTCCCGGAGGCTGCGGGTCGCTCGGGTCACGCCTCCACAAGTGGCCTCGCCGACAGGGACCGGATCGCGTCCTATTTGTGGAGTCAGCGATTTTTCCCGCTCTCGCCGCTTCGCGGCGGGCCGCTCGGGCCACGGCTCCACAAGTGGCCTCGCCGACAGGGACCGGATCGCGTCCTATTTGTGGAGCCTCTAGGGTTCGCGCCTGAGCAGCAGCACCGGCTTTGGTGAGGCGCGTACGAGCTTGGTCCCCACCGAGCCGAGCAAGCCGCTGAAGGCTCCGAGGCCATGGGAGCCGATGAGGAGCACGTCGACGCCAAGGGCGTCGACCTGCTCCAGGATCGATTCGGTGGGCTTTTCGCCCTCTATGACCAGCCCCTCAGCGGCGATGCCACGACCGTTGAGCATCGAGACGATCGGGTCCGTGCACTGGAACCGCTTGTCGTCGAGATAACGGTTGATGACGGCATCATCGCCCGGCCAATTCCGTGGTGTCTGCGAGGGAACCGCCGGGGTATCGACCCATTCTCCGGCTTCGATGACGCCGGTCTCATGCTGCTGTCCCATGACGTCACGCAGGTCTTGCAACATCTTCCTCGGAATCTCGACGACTGTCAGCACCGTCACCTTGCCGTCGTCGGTGGCGAGGCTCTGTGCGAAACTCGCCGCCTCTTCCGTTTCGAGGCTTCCATCGGTCGCTACCAGTACGTGCACGGTTCCTCCTTGGATTCTGCTCTCAGGCTAGGTGCCTCATCCGTGCGGTGTTGGAGATCAGTAGATCAGTAGCCAGAGGCTCCGCAAAGGGCGCGCGATCCAGTCCCTGTTCGCGAGGCTATTTGCGGAGCCGTGGCCCGAGCGGCCCGCCGCGAAGCGGCAAGAGCGGGAAAAAAGGCTCCAGCTCTGTCGATACGACACGTCACCTATCGGTACGCGTCTTGGCTACTGATCTACTTCCTTCGCGATGGCCTCGAGTGTGGGCGTTGCGATCCCGGCGCTGCGTGCGAAGCGAAGAGCCCGTTGGAGGCGGCGCGGTGCACTCCTGCCCGTTGCCCCGTGGTCCGGGTCGGCGGCGAAAGCGGTCACCATCGCATCCATCGCGATCTCCCGATCGAGCGGCTCCCCGACCAGGTACTCTTGGATGTCGAGCACCTCGGCGGCGACCGGTCCGGCGAGCTCGGGATGCCCGTTCCACAGCTCGGACACCGTCCCGCCCGTGTGCAAACCGCCGATGTTTGCGGTCAGGATGTACAGGTTCTTGGCCACTAGGGCGTTGACCAGTTCGTCACGATGGATGACCTTGACCGCAACGCCAAGCCGATCCAGGGCGGTGGCGACGAGCTCCGCCTGCGGCCCGGCAACAAGGGTGGGGACGATTACCTTGACCGGTGTTCCCGGCTTCTTCTCGAACCAGACAGTCGCAACAGTCGGGTCTTCGATCCCGTGTTTCACCCAGTCACGCGGGAGCAGTTCGTTCTGGATCAGACCAACGCGGGGGCGCCAGATTGCAGGAAGGCTGGCAAGCGCCTCATCCAGGTCGGCTTCCCCGACGGTGACCAGGACCAGTGCCGGGTCGGGGACGGTTGTGGCGGCATCCTCCATCGAGGTATGGCGAAGCGCGGGATAGACCGGGTAACCCACACTCAGGAAGGCCTTGGCAAACACCCCACCCATCTCTCCCAGCCCGACGACAACAATCGGCCGCTCCATGGCGGAGAGGCTACCCGGCTCTGTCGCCGTCGAATCAGTGGTAAAGCGGGGGCCGTTGGGGGCCGATATGGTTGACAGGTGGTAGACAGTGGGCCATAGTGGCGATCCGTGGAGGATGGTGATCGAACCGTGATGGAGGCGCAGACGCGTGTTTCTCGGGGAATACACCCATGCACTCGATGCCAAGGGGCGGGTTGTGATGCCCAGCAAGTTCCGAAAGGGGCTGGAAGCAGGGTGCGTCGTCACCAAGGGTCAAGAGCGCTGCCTGTACGTCTTTCCGATGGATCGGTGGGAAGACGAGGCAGGTCGCGTGCTCACCCTCCCAAGAACAGATCGGCGGGCCAGGAACTTCTCACGGTCCTTCTTCGCCTCGGCGACCGACCAGCGTCTCGATGGTCAGGGGCGGATTCAGCTCCCAGAGGCGCTGCGAACGTATGCCGGGCTGAAGAAGGACCTGGCGGTGGTGGGCGTGGCCGATCACATCGAGATCTGGGCGACGGACGTGTGGGAGTCGGTGGCCGCCGAAGCCGACGAGTACTACGCCGGGATCGAGGAGGTGCTGTCGGAGGATGGAATATGAGAGTCAAGAGTCAAGAGTCGAGAGTCGAAAGCCAGAAGGGTCTCAGGTTGGAGCCGCACTTCGACCGCACTCTCCTCCGGCGCGTCTTGGACTCTGGACTGAGGACTCAGGACTCTCGACTCGTTTGGTCTGGACTGTGGTCAGCCCCCCGGATGCCATATGGAAGGCCCCTTACTCCGCCCGCTTCCATGGTGGCGCCAGCGTTCCGGGGGGCTGACCATGGATCAGACCAGCTCGACCTATCACGAGCCTGTGATGGTGCACGAGGTGGTGCACTTCATGGAGCCGGTCGCGGTGGGCATCATTGTCGACGGGACCTTCGGTGGTGGTGGTCACGCCCTTGCCCTCCTGCATCGGTTTCCAGAGCTAGCCGTGATCGGTATCGATCGGGATCCCGACGCCATCGCCAACGCCCCCGTCCACCCGCGCCTGTCTCTGGTTCAGGCCAACTTCGCCGAGCTGGCGGAGGTGGTCGCCGGTGAGCGTGGCACCGACCCACCTGGTGGTCCTCATGTCGACGGCGTACTCCTGGATCTCGGCATCTCCTCGCATCAGGTCGATACGGCGGAGCGCGGCTTCTCGTTTCGGCGAGCTGGTCCACTGGATATGCGGATGGGGCCCGATACCGAGCTGGACGCCTCAGAATTGGTCAACGAGTGGGACGTCGATCGCCTCGCATCCATCTTCCGCGACTACGGGGAGGAGCGTTTCGCCCGCCGAATCGCCCGCGCCATCGTCGCAGCACGCCCCGTCGACGACACCGAGACGCTGGCGGCCGTGGTTGCAGATGCGATCCCTGCCGCAGCGAGGCGACCGGGCCACCCGGCCAGGAGGGTCTTCCAGGCCCTCAGGATCGCGGTCAACGATGAACTGGGGGCCCTCGCCGCTGGGTTGGATGCGGCAATCGAAGCAATCCGGCCAGGAGGCAGAGTCGTGGTGATCTCATATCATTCCCTCGAAGACCGTCTGGTCAAGCGGCGCTTCGCAACAGGGGCTGCGGGGTGCACCTATCCGCCCGATCTCCCGGTGCGCGGATACGACAGCGCTGCCGAGCTGCGCCCTCTGGGCCGCACGTTCCCGAATGCCGAGGAGATCGAAGAAAACCCGAGGGCTCGGAGTGCGGTGCTGAGAGCGGTGGAGAAGGTGACCTCATGACCGCGGGCGCGTTGACCACCCGGTGGGCCGCCCGCGGGGTTCGCGATCGCACCAGGATACGACCACTTGCGGTGTTCACGCTGGTCGTCATCCTCGCATTCTTCGCCTTGATCTACTCGCGTATCTCGCTCGATCGGGCCGCATTCGAACTTCACCAGATCGGCCAAGAAGTCGCTGCCCAGGAGCGCATCCACTGGGATTTGCGCCTCGAGGTGGCGAGGCTGCAGAGCCCGCAACGGATCACAGAGGCCGCTGCCGGCCTCGGGCTCGTCTACCCGGAGGTGCGCATCACGATCGAAGCCTCGGGAGTCGCCTACGACACCAACTACGCAGCGGCACGATGGACCGCATCGAGGTCGCTCCTCTCGGAGCTGCCGTGACAGGAGGGCAACCATGGCCAGGCCGAACGCTGGCGGTCATCTGGCGCCTCGCCGGCTCCCACTGAGGGGAGCCTGACGTGGCCCGGCCGCAGTGGCGCCTGCAGGACGCCAGGGTCGTTGTGCTCGGAGTGGTCATGATCCTGGCGTGGGCTGGAATCGGCTACCGGCTGTTCCAGGTGCAAGGTGCCGATGCCGCCATGCTGTCGCAGCGGGGCTTCGATCAGCGGGTGCGCCACGAGGAGATCCTGCCCAAGCGGGGAACGATCTACGACCGAGACGGCATCGAACTCGCCGTCACCATCTACGGCAGCTCCCTGGTCGCCGACCCTGCGCTGATCGATGATCCGGCGGGGGCCGCTGCGGTCATCGGCCCTCTCATTGGCGCCAACATCGCCGACGTCGCGGTCAAGCTCGAGAGCGAAGGGCGCTACGTGCCACTGGCACGTCAACTCGAGCATGCCGAAGAAGAAGTCTTGGCGACCGCCATCGAAGAGGCCGGGCTCGACGGGTTCACCTTCGTGGAAGAACCGGTGCGCATCTACCCATCGGGGACGCTCGCCGCGCCAGTCGTTGGTCTCACCCGTCTCGACGACGGCGCAGGGATCGAAGGCATCGAGGCCATCATGGACGGTGCCCTCGCCGGACGCCCTGGGTCACGCATCGTCGAGCGAGATGCCGCAGGGAGGGCGATCCCGCAGGGGGAGCTCCTCATCGAGCCTGCGATACCGGGGTCGGACGTGATCCTCACGTTGGATCGTGAGATCCAACACACCTCCGAACTGGCACTCGGCGCCGCCATCGAGGAGGGAGCCCTTGGCGGCTCGGTGATCGTGATGGTTCCGTCCAGTGGGAAGATCCTTGCCATGGTGTCCCTCCCTTCCTTCGACCCAAACGATCGGAGCGCTCTCGATCCGGCGACGTTGCGGAATCGAGCGGTTGCCGACGTATACGAGCCAGGGTCTACGCTCAAGGTGGTTGCCGTTGCCGGCGCACTCGAGCTCGGCATCGTGGGACCCACCACAATGATCGAGACCCCTCATGAGATCACGATCGGAAATGAGGTGTTCGAGGATCATTCGGAGCTGCCAGGCGCCATGACCGTCGCCGATGTCGTCGCCAAGTCATCAAACGTCGGCACGATCGAGATCCAGCGCCGGTTGGGTAACGAGCGGCATTACGCATTCCTCGATGCCTTTGGCCTCGGTCGGCCGGCGTCGATCGACTTCAACCCAGAAGCCGCAGGTCGGCTCGACCACTACAGCGCCTGGTGTTATTCCACCTGTGGGGCTTCGGCTGCGATCGGGTACGGCATCGGCGCAACTCCGCTCCAGATGGCGGGTGTGTATGCCACCATTGCCAACGACGGAGAATGGGTCGAGCCACATGTCGTGGCCGAGATCATCGGGCCCGATGGAGAACGGGTCGTAAGCGAGCCGCGGCGCCGCCACGTGGTGTCTGCTGAGACCGCAGGCCTCATTCGCCAGATGTTACTCGGCGTCGTCGAGGGCGGCACCGGCCGGCGGGCGCGGATCGACGGATTCAGCGTCGGCGGCAAGACAGGGACCTCGGTGAAATTCGACGTCGAGGAGGGCGTGTACAGCGAGGACGAGACCATCGCCTGGTTCGTCGGCATCGCGCCAATCGACGATCCGGCGATCGTGATTGTCGTCGTGCTCGATGCCCCAACCGGTCTACTCGACGACGGGACCGAGCTCAAGTTTGGTGGTGCCTCGGCCGCTCCGGTGTTCGCCGAGATCGCAGAGTCGGTTCTTCACCAGCTTGGCGTAACGCCGGACAAGGATTGAGGTGATGCTGCTCAGCACACTCGCAGATCGCATCCCAGGCCCGGCCTCGGTGATCGGGGACGATGTATCGATCGATGATGTGACCCACGACTCGCGAGCGGTGAAGGTCGGGGACCTGTTCGTCGCAGTACGCGGTCTGGTGATGGACGGGCACGACTTCGTGGATGCGGCGCTCGCCGCAGGGGCCGCTGCCGTCGCCGTGGATCGAGCAGCCGACGCCACCTACAGCCAGCTCGTCGTTCAGGACACAAGAGCGTCGCTCGGTCCACTGGCTGCCGCCGTACACGGCGAGCCCTCGCAGCGCGTTGCCGTCGTCGGGATCACGGGAACCAACGGGAAGACAACCGTCACCCATCTCATCGAGTCGATCGTCGCCGCAGGCGGGGGCACCCCGGGCGTGATCGGCACGGTCGGCGCCCGCATTGCCGGTGACCATATCGCTCTGTCGAGAACGACACCGGAGGCATCCGATCTCCAACGTTTGCTGGCAAGGATGGTCGAGGCCGACGTCGACGTCGTTGCGGTCGAGGTGTCCAGCCATGCGCTGGCTCTCCACCGGGTGGACGGCGTATGGTTCCGGGTCGTTGCGTTCACCAACCTGATGCAAGACCATCTCGACTTCCACGGTGACATGGACTCGTACCTCGCAGTCAAGAGCCGGCTGTTCGATGTCGCCGGGGCCGAGCGCGCCGTGGTCGGCGTCGATGATGAGGCCGGCCGTTCCATCGCCGCCACCGCTCAGATGCCGGTGACAACCGTCGCACTGGATCAGGCTGCCGACATCACCGCCACCGACGTCGAGATGACCCTGGACGGCAGTACCTTCACCGTGATCACGCCCGAGGGGAGCTACCGGGCCTCGATGCCTCTGCCAGGGCGCTTCAACATACGCAACGCGCTGCTGGCGGCGGCGATCGCTCGCGAGCTGCGATGCACCCAGGAGACCATTGCCGCGGGGCTTGCCGTCGTCGGTGCAATTCCGGGACGCTTCGAGACGGTCGATGAAGGACAGCCGTTCGGGGTAGTGGTCGACTACGCCCACACTCCGGACGCCATTGCGGCGATGATCGAGAGTGCGCACCGGCTCACCGACGGCAGGGTCATCGCGGTTGTCGGGGCCGGAGGGGACCGCGACAGGGCCAAGAGAGCGGCCATGGGCCGGGCAGCCGCCGGAGCCGACCTGGTGGTCTTGACATCCGACAACCCGCGATCCGAGGATCCTTTGTTGATCATTGCCGAGGTGGCCGCAGGGCTGGCCTCGGGCGCAGAGGCCTTCACCGAACCCGATCGGCGCCTGGCGATAAGGAGCGCGGTCGCTCGCGCCGAAAAGGGGGACCTGGTCCTGATCCTGGGCAAGGGTCACGAGACCGGGCAAGAAGTGGACGGAACCATCCACCCGTTCGACGACCGGATGGTCGCCGCAGAGGAGCTTCGGGCTGCGATGGGGGAGGTGACGGCGTGACCAGGCCACTCGATTGGACCCTCGCCAAGGTGGCAGCGGCCACACAAGGCGTCGTCGACGGCGACGCATCGATGCGGATCCACTCCGTGTCTACCGACTCGCGTTCGGTCACCTCGGGCGCGCTGTTCGTCGCCATCAAAGGCGAGCACCACGACGGGCACGACTTCGTCGCAACAGCTATCGCCGGCGGAGCGGTTGCCGGGGTCGTTGAACGCGGCTCGGCCGGGGACATCATGCCGCGAGTCGAGGTGGAGAACACAACCCGTGCGCTCAGAGACCTGGCCGCCGCCCGCAGGAGCGAGCTCGATGCGCGAGTGGTCGCCATCTCCGGCTCGACGGGAAAGACATCGACCAAGGACCTGCTTGCCGCGGCGCTTCCCGGGAGCTTCGCCTCTCCGCGGTCGTTCAACAACGAGGTGGGGGTACCGCTGACCGTCCTCTCCGCTGCCGACGACACCGAGACCCTCGTGGTCGAGGTCGGATCGCGCGGGCTCGGGCACATCCGCTGGCTTGCACCTGTCGTTCTCCCCGATATAGCCATCATCACCAACCTCGGGGTGGTCCACCTCGAGACATTTGGGACCAGAGATGCCCTGGCCGACGGCAAGTTCGAGCTCGTCGAATCGCTCGTGGAAGGGGGAGTGGCGGTGCTCCCCGACGATGAGCCCCGTCTGGTCCGTCCCCACCCGGGGCCAACGATCACATTCGGCCGTACCCCAAAAGCCGGTGTCCAGGTCTCCGACATCACGGTCGACGAGCAGGGAAGACCCCACTTCGTGCTCCACGCCGACGGTGCCTCGGCCGCCGTAGAGCTCGCCATGGCTGGTGCCCACAACGCGATCAACGCGGCCGCTGCTGCCGCCGCGGCGTTGGTCCTCGGCCTCGATCTGGAGGCGATCGCCGAGGGGTTCGCCACCGCCACCGCCGCACCGTGGCGGATGGAGGTTCACCAAGGCCGGATCACCGTCGTCAACGATGCCTACAACGCCAACCCCGACTCAATGGTCGCCGCCATGGAGACCGTCGCCGCCATGCCAGGACCCCGGATCGCGGTGCTCGGCGAGATGGCAGAGCTCGGTCCGGTGACCGAAGAAGAACACGAGCGCGTCGGCCGAATCGCAGCGGATCTCGGGTTCGATGTCATCACCGTGGGCCGGGACCACGGTCTTTCCCAGGCCGCGGGTGGGCGAAACGTGGCCGAACAATCGGATGCCGCGGGCATCGTGCGCGATGAAGCCAAGCCGGGGTCGGTGGTCCTGGTGAAGGCGTCCCGTTCCGTCGGTCTGGAGCGACTGGCCGCCGAGCTCATCGAGGAGGCACGACCGTGATCCAGCTGCTGATCGCCGCAACCGTCGCCTTCACCTTCACCATCGCGGCGACGCCGATCGCCATCCGCTTTCTCAGAGGGCGCAGCATCGGCCAGTTCATCCAGGAGGACGTTCAGGGCCACATGCACAAGAAGGGGACACCCACGATGGGTGGCGTGGTCATCCTGCTCGGGGCCGTGCTCGGGTACGGCGCCGCCCACTTTCGGCTGTTCAGCTTCGGCTCCGGGCTCGACTTCACTTACCATCCGTTTGCACCAGAGGGGCTGCTCGCCGTGTTCGCATTTGTCGGCATGGGTTTCATCGGCTTCCTCGATGACTACGAGAAACACGCGGCGAAACACAACCAGGGTCTCTCCAAACGATGGAAGTTCCTTGGCCAGCTCGTCGTCGCCGGGATCTTTGCCTGGGTAGCTCAACTGTTCGGGGCATCCACCGAGCTGTCGTTCGTCCGACCCCTTGGGATCGACATCGGTCCCGCCCTGTACTTCGTGCTGGTCCTGCTCATGCTCACCGCGGCGGCCAACGCAGTGAACCTGACGGACGGGCTCGACGGCCTCGTCGCCGGATCGAGCGCCCTGGTGTTCGGGGCGTACGTGTTGATCGCGTTCTGGCAGTTCCGCAACATCGCCTTCTACGGAGTCGACCCGAACGGTGCGCTCGATCTCGGCCGGTTCGGCGCCGCACTGGTGGGTGCTGTGCTCGCCTTCCTGTGGTGGAACGCCGCCCCTGCCCAGATCTTCATGGGTGACACCGGGTCCCAGGCAGTCGGAGGTGCGCTCGCCGCGTTGGCACTGCTCACCAACACCCAGTTGCTCCTCATCATCCTCGGTGGCCTGTACGTGATGGAGACCATGTCGGTCATCGGGCAGGTATTCGCCTTTCGCGTATTCGGGAAGCGAATCTTCCGTATGGCGCCGTTCCATCACCACTACGAGTTGAAAGGTTGGCCCGAAACCGTCGTGATCATTCGGCTGTGGATCATCGCCGGGATCCTGGTTGCCCTCGGCATCGGGATCTTCTACGCCGACTTTGTGGCATCAACCGCCACGGGAGCCGGACTGTGAACATGCTTGTCATCGGCGCTGCGGTGAGCGGTACGGCTGCGGCCCGCCTGGCTAGGGACCGCGGGCATACCGTTAGCGTCTACGACCAATCCGAGAAGGCGGCAGCTGGACTGCGGAGCGAAGGGTTCGCGGTGGTGACGGGTGCCTGGGATCGGACGCAGTTGCGTGGGGTTGATGCAGTTGTCACCTCGCCGGGCGTTCCGGAGCATGCGCCACCGCTGGTCGACTCCGCAGCGGCCAACATCGTCGTGTGGAGCGAGCTCGAATTCGGAGCCAGGCATCTGGGGGCGCCGTATGTGGCGGTGACGGGGACGAACGGGAAAACGACGGTGACGGCGATGACGACCTCCATGCTGACCGAGAGCGGTGTCGGTGCCGTATCCGCAGGCAACATCGGGACCCCGGTGAGCAGCATCGTCGACGGTGACCACGAGGTCGTCGTCATCGAAGCCTCGAGCTTCCAGCTTCGCTACATCGACACCTTCCATCCCAAGGTCGCCGCCATCCTCAACATTGCCCCCGATCACCTCGACTGGCATGGCACCGCTGCCGCGTACATGGAGGCCAAATCAAGGATCTTCGAGAACATGAACCGCGTCGACCGCCTGGCCTACGATGTCGACGACGAGGGATCGGTAGCGCTGGCGGCTCGAGCCGCCGCAACCACCATTCCCGTCAGCGCAAGCACAGTCCCTGAAGGGGGTGCGGGGGCTAGCGGCTCCGAGCTCGTCTTTCGTGACCACCGATACCCGTTGCCAACCGCCGACCGGTCGTACGTTGCCGACCTTGCGTTTGCTGCGGTACTCGCCACGGAAGCCGGCGCCACCGAGGAGGGAATCCGGCGATCCCTCGCTCGGTTCTCTCCCGGGCCACACCGGCGCGAGCTTGTCGGAACCATCGACGGTGTCATGTTCGTCGATGACTCCAAGGCCACGAACCCGCACGCCGCCCGCGCCGCCACAACGTCCTACGAGCGCGTGGTGCTGATCGCAGGCGGCCGCAACAAGGGGCTAGACCTTTCCGGCATCGTCGGACCAACGGTGCTTCACCTTGTTGCCTACGGCGAGGCCGGGGCCGAGTTGGCCGCCGGTAGCGATGTCCCGATGACGGTCGTGGTCGAGTTCGACGCCGCGGTCGAGGCGGCGAGACGAGTTGCCGAGCCGGGCGATGTCGTGCTGTTGGCACCCGGTTGTGCCAGCTTCGATCAGTTCTCCGGGTACGGAGAGCGTGGCGACCGATTCGCGGCCCTGGTGCTGGCGGAGGTGACGAAATGACGAGCACGACGAGGCGATTCGACCAAGCTGGCTCGATGCTCGATACCAGCGACGTGCCGGAGCCACCGACACGGTGGCGACGTCGGAGCCGGGCCAACGCCGTCGCGGTGCGGGAACGGCGATCGATCCTGCTTGTCGTTCCGGTTGTGATGCTGCTGATCGTCGGGCTGGGGGCGATGCTGAGTGCATCCTCGGTCGTCTCGATCAGAGAAACCGGGGATCCCCTCTTCTATATCAAGCGCCAGGTCCTCTGGGTCGGTCTTGGGCTCGCAGCCTTCGTCATCACGACGAGGGTTCCCTATCGCTTCTACGAGCGCGTAGCGGTTCCGATCTACCTGCTGGGTGTCGCCGGCCTGGCGGCGACACTGTTCCTTGGGGACGTCAGGGGCGGGGCGCGACGCTGGATCGAGGTCGGACCGATCACCCTCCAGCCATCGGAGTTTGCCAAGCTGGCGACCGTGATCGTCCTGGCGGCGATCCTGGCCAGAAAGGGCCCGCTCCTACGAAAGCTCGGCCACTTTGCGGTGCCTGTGGTGACCGTCGTCGGGTCGATATCGGTGCTGTTGCTCCTCCAGCCGGACTTCGGCACCGCGCTGCTCGTCGCCGGCACCGCCTTTTCCGTCATGGTCGCTTCGACGGCGCCGATCGGCTATTTGGCAGGCGCTGCCACCCTGGGCGGCCTGCTCGCCGTGGGGGGTACCCTTGCCATGGATTACCGGCGAGCGCGGATCACCGGCTTCCTCGACCCGTTCGCCGACCCGCTCGACACCGGACACCAGGCTGTGCAGAGTCTGGTCGCGTTGGGCACAGGAAGCTGGTTCGGGGTCGGCCTCGGCGCCAGTCGCGCCAGATGGTCCTTCCTGCCAAACGCCCACACCGACTTCATCTTTGCCATCATCGGCGAGGAGATCGGTTTTGTCGGCGCATCGCTGGTCATCGTGTTGTTCGCCGCTTTCGGTTTCCTCGGGATCCGAATCGCACTGAAGGCGCCTGACATGTTCGGCCGGCTGCTGGCGGTCGGTATTGTTGGCTGGTTGTCGCTGCAAGCTCTGGTCAACATCGGGGGTGTGGTCGGCGCCTTGCCCATCACCGGGGTCCCACTGCCGTTCGTGTCATCGGGGGGCAACGCCATGCTGATCAACCTGGCCGCAGTGGGAATCCTGGTCAACATCGCCAGAGCCGGCACCAGCCGATCATGACATTCGCCTTCGCCGCGGCGGGCACCGGAGGGCACCTCGTCCCCGCCATTGCCGTCGCCAGAGAACTCGTGCGCCGTGGTGTCTCGGCCTCCGACATCGTGTTCTTCGGAGGGGAACGACTTGAAACCACAGCCGTCCCCGAAGCGGGATTCGAGTTGGTCCGGCTCGACATACGCGGGTTGCGGCGGTCGCTCTCGCTGCGAAACGTGGGCCTACCGTTGATGATCAGCCGAGCGGCACGGACGGTCAAAGACAACCTCAACGGCCGTGACCGCGGCGTGCTCACCGCCTTTGGCGGCTATGTCACGATTCCCGCCGGTCTCGGTGCATCCTCAGCCGGTTATCCAATCGTGATCCACGAACAGAACGCAGTGCCTGGTCTCGCCAACCGGGTCGCGACCAGACGAGCGGCCAGGACCCTGGTCGCCTTCCCTGCGACAGTTCCCAGGCTGATCGGAGCTGAGCTGACAGGGAATCCACTGAGCGAGCCCATTGCTACGTACGATCCAAACCTTCGCAACGACGCAATCGCCGGGTATGGACTGGACTCGGAACGGACCGTGCTCGGCGTGTTCGGCGGGAGCCAGGGCGCAGTGGCGCTCAACGAACAGGTCGTCGGCTTCGCCGGTCGCATCCTCGACTCCGGGTACGCCATTCTCCACGTGACCGGACCAGCCAACCACGATGCGGTCGCCGCCCGCGCCACCGACAACCCCCGATGGGTGACCGTCCCGTACGAAGGGCATATGGAGCGCTTCTATGCGGCATCGGATCTGGTGCTATCCAGGGCTGGAGCGCTGACGATCAGCGAGCTCACCGCTACCGGCACGCCGGCCGTCGTCGTCCCTCTTCCTGCGGGTAGGGGCTACCAGGGCGAGAACGCCAGCGAGATGGAGGCCGCCGGCGGGTGTGTGATCGTTGACCAGGATGAGGTCTCGGCTCTTCCCGACCTGCTCGCCGAGTTGCTCGCGGACCGGGAGCGAATGAAAAGGATGGCGGTTGCGGCGGCAACGGTTGGGCGTCCAACCGCAACCGCCACCGTCGCCGACGTCGTGCTCGAGGTGGCCAATGCCTGACCCCGCATCGTTCGACCTCGTTGCGCCGCGGCGCATCCACATCATCGGTGCGGGCGGCGCCGGGATGTCGGGCCTGGCAAAGTTCCTGTCTCAGCTCGGCCATCGGGTCACGGGCTCGGACCTCAAGCCGAGCAGCCTGCTCGACGGACTGGCCGACAGCGGGGTCGAGACGTGGGTAGGTCATCGACCGGAACGTCTTGGCGACATCGAGCTCGTGGTCGCATCGACCGCCGTCCCCGAAAGCGACCCCGAGCTGAGAGCAGCTGTCGACGCAGGATTGACCGTGTGGCGGAGACCGGCTCTGCTCGACGCGCTGACGGCGGCAATTCCAACGGTCGGCATTGCCGGCACCCATGGCAAGACCACAAGCAGCGCACTGGCAGTGTCTGCGGTTCGGGCGTGCGGGCGGGACCCGTCGTTCGTCGTTGGCGGAGAGATCACTGCCCTGAACACCGGGGCCCATCTCGGCGACCGGGACCTCCTCGTGCTCGAAGCCGACGAGGCTTTCGGCACCTTCCGTCATCTTCATCTGTCGGGAATGCTCGTCACCAACATTGAAGCCGACCACCTCGACCACTATGGGACTGTCTCCGCCCTCGAGGAAGCCTTCGCTCAGGTTGCAGCCTCGACCGATGGCCCCGTGCTCGGTTGCATCGACGATCCCGGTGTCAAACGGCTCGCCGAACGAACCGAGGTCATCGGTTACGGGACGGGCGAGACGGCGGCGTGGCGCGTGATCGATCTGACAACCACCGCCACAGGGGTGTCGTTCCGCCTCCAAGGACCGCACGATGCTGTGGATGTCACGGTGCCCCAGCCAGGCACCCACATCGCCAGGAACGCGGCGGGTGTTGTTGCCCTGTTCAGCGAGCTCGGGCTCGACAGCGAATGCCTCGCCTCCGGGCTTGGATCCTTCGGAGGAGTGCGGCGCCGATTCGAGGTCAAGGCACGGCGCGGTGGAGTCACGATTCTCGAGGACTATGCGCATCATCCAACCGAAGTCGAGGTCACCATTGCTGCCGCGCGCAGAGGGACCGAAGGGAGGCTCTGGGTGGTGTTTCAGCCACATCGATACACGAGGACCGCCGACCTTGCACCAGGGTTCGGTGCTCCGCTCGCCGCAGCCGATCGGATCATCGTCACCGACGTGTACGGCGCCGGTGAGCACCCGCAACCGGGGGTATCGGGTCGCATCGTTGCCGAGGCCGTTGCAGCAGCCGGTGGGAGCGTCGAGTACGTGCCCTTGCTCCACGACGTTCCTGCGGTGCTTCGGGGAAGGGTGGAGAGTGGTGACACGGTCGTGCTGATGGGAGCCGGCGATGTCGCTTCGATTTGGCCGTTGCTGGCAGAGGGCGATGGAGATCGAGCGTGATCAGGACCCGCCACGCCTCGATGCAACGCGATGTCGACCTGGCGCCGCTCACGACCTACAAACTCGGCGGCGCTGCAGCGTGGTTCGCCGATGTCGAGGATGAGGACACGCTGCATGCGGTTTTGCGGTCGGCCGGCGACGTCGAGCTCCTGGTGCTGGGACGAGGGAGCAACCTGGTGGTCTCGGACCATGGCTTTCCCGGACTGGTGATCCGGCTGGTTGGGGCGTTTTTGCAAGCGGCTATCAACGAGGACGGGTCGCTGACCGCAGGCGCAGGCATGCCGCTGCCGCGACTGGCCCGATTCGCCACAGACCACGATCGCGGTGGGCTCGAGTTTTTTGTCGGTATCCCCGGCTCGGTTGGGGGAGCGGTCAGGATGAACGCAGGCGGTCACGGGTCGGACACCGCGACCTGGTTGCTCGACGCCACCATTCTCAATCGGTTGACACTGAAAGAGCGAAGCGACGAGCCGGCCGACCTCGATCTGGCGTACCGACACTCCAACCTGAGCGATGCCGATGTCGTGGTGGCGGCCCGCTTTCGCACCATCGAGCAGTCCCGAGCAAGGGGCGATGAGATCCTGCGCGAGGTGACTCGCTGGCGCAAGCAGCATCAGCCGGGGGGGACGCTCAACGCCGGCTCGGTGTTCAAGAACCCACATGGAGACGCCGCAGGGAGGATCATCGACGGTCTCGGTCTCAAGGGCTACCGTCGTGGCGGCGTCGCCGTATCCGAGGTCCATGCCAATTTCTTCGTCTCCAACGAGGGGGCGAAAGCCCAGGACGTCTGGGATCTGGTGCGGGCGATCAGGCGTCGCGTTGGTGACGAGACCGGGGTTTGGCTGGAGCCGGAGCTGCGGTTCGTCGGTCGATTCGACGAGGGGCCGGAGGTTCGCTCATGAAGACAATGGACCGACGCATGGCAGAGCGCCGCCATCGTGTCACCGAGGAGCGGGCTCGGACGAGGCTCCGACTCGTGATCGGCCTCGTAGCGTTGGTCGGGTTGGCGGCGGCCGGGTTCGCCCTGGTGCGATCCCCGCTGTTGTCCGTCGACAAGGTCACCGTTACCGGTGCTGAGCATTCAGATCCTGCTGCCGTTCTTGCTCGCCTCGACGTCGTCCCGGGCACCCCGACCGTTTCCGTCAACGCCGATGCGGTTGAAGCGGCGCTACGCGCCGATCCGTGGGTCGCCGACGCGCAAGTGGTGGTCAGCTGGCCTGGCAGTGTCGATGTCGAGGTGACGGAGCACGTTCCGGTGGCCGCAGTAACCACCGCCGGCGGTTACGCGTATGTCACCACAGGTGGTGCGGTTGTCGAGATGCTCGATGACCCGATCGGGATGGCCCTCGTTGCAGGCAATGTGCCCGAAAACATCCGCCCCGGCACAACCATTTCGGCGGCGGCGACGCTGGGTGCCCTCGAGTTCATCGACTGGCTGCCAGGCGACATCGCACGGGTGACCGTCGTCTCTATCGATGAGGCAGGCCAGCTGACGGCAACCATCGACGATTTGACGGTGCGGCTGGGCCGAGCCAGAGAGATGCAGTCGAAGGCGTTGGCGCTTGCCGCCTTGATCGGACACGGCCTTGCCCCCGGTAGCCATGTCGATATCACCGCCCCGCGACGCCCGGCGGTGGCCAACCCTCAACCTGAGGTTGAGGATGAGGGAGAGACACCACCGGAGGTTGCACCCACTGACTAACCTTTGGCATGCGGCTTGGAGGTTCCCATGAATGAATACACTCCACACTCCTATCTTGCGGTTATCAAGGTGGTCGGTGTCGGCGGCGGCGGCGTCAACGCCGTCAACCGCATGATCGAGGCCGGGGTCGGTGGAGTCGAGTTCATCGCCATCAACACCGACGCCCAGGCATTGCTGATGTCGGATGCGGATCTCAAACTCGATATCGGGCGCGACACGACGAAGGGGCTTGGAGCAGGATCCGATCCCGAGATCGGGAGGATGGCGGCGGAGGATCATCGCAGCGAGATCGAGGATGCGCTCGCCGGTGCCGACATGGTTTTCATCACCGCGGGTGAGGGCGGCGGGACCGGAACCGGAGCGGCGCCGATCGTTGCCGAGATCGCCAAGGCAGCGGGCGCGCTGACCGTGGGCGTTGTGACCCGACCATTCGGATTTGAGGGTCGCCGGCGTTCGGTCGCAGCAGAGCAGGGGATTCAGGAGCTGAAGAACGCCGTGGACACGCTGATCATCGTTCCCAATGAGCGACTGCTCGAGATCACCGACGAAAGCACCCCGGTCAACGAGGCCTTCAAGATGGCGGACGAGGTGCTCACCAACGGAGTGCGCGGGATCTCCGACCTCATCACTACACCCGGCCTCATCAACGTCGACTTTGCCGACGTCAGGACGGTGATGGCCGACGCCGGCTCAGCCGTTATGGGAATCGGGGAGTCGACCGGCGAGAACCGAGCCGTGCAGGCTGCGGAGAAAGCGATTTCGAGTTCACTACTCGAGTCGTCGATGGACGGCGCTCGCGGCACACTCCTTGCCATCGCCGGTCCAAGGGAGATGACGCTGCACGAGGTGAGCACGGCGGCTTCGATCGTCGCCGATCACTCGGATGGGGATGCCAACATCATCTTCGGCGCAATCATCGACGACACCCTCGGCGACGCCATGCGGGTGACCGTCATCGCTGCGGGGTTCGATCGAGGCCCCCGGCCTTCTCCATTCTCCTTCGGATCGACGTCTTCACCCGCGGAGGGTCTTGGACCCGGCGATGCCGACGATGGGCCCGAGGGGACAGACGACATGGATATCCCGGGCTTCGTCCAGGGATGATCGAACCGCCCGGGTTCCGCGGCGCCATCTTCGGAGAGGCAGCAGACGGGGATCCGCGCACGAATCCTGCGGTCCGCTCTCACTTTTCTGGACGGTTTGGCGCCCCGGATCGCTGGTCGTGGGTGAACCAGGTGCACGGCGGCACCGTGCTGGCCGTTGATGAGCCTGGGAGCGCAGGGGACGGCGACGGTCTGGCCACCAGTTCGGTTGGCCTGGCGGTCGGCGTGGCGACGGCCGACTGCGTCCCGGTGATCATCGAAGGCACTCGCACCACCGTTGTCGTTCACGCCGGATGGCGTGGCATGGCCGCAGGCGTGGTCGATGCCGGCGTGGCTGCGGTCCGCGTCGGTGGCGACACCCCGATACGGGCAGCGATCGGCCCGTCGATAGGGCCCTGCTGCTACGAGGTCGGGACCGAGGTGCTAGCCGTCCTCGATTCATATGTCGCAACAACGACATGGGGGACCAGCAGCGTCGACCTGTGGTCGGCTGCCGAGGCGCAACTCGGAGGCCTGCAGGTGTGGCGAGCCGATCTCTGCACCTTCACCGATTCTCGATTCCTCTCCCACCGTCGTGACGGGACAAAGGAACGGCAGGTATCAGTCGCATGGCTGTCCGCGAGCTGACGGAGGTCCAGCTCCGGATTGCAAGTGCTGTCCGGCGCGCCGGACGCCAGCCCTCCGATGTGACGCTGGTGGCGGTGTCGAAAGGCCGCAGCGACAGCGAGGTGCAACGGCTGTACGACAGTGGTCATAGCCTATTTGCCGAGAACCGCGCCGAAGCCCTGGCGTCGCGGCTCGGTGGCCCGCTTCCGGTCGACATCACCTGGCATTTTGTCGGCAGCGTGCAAAGACGCAAGGTCAAGGTGATTGCGTCGAGCGTGGAGCTTTTGCACTCGATGGATCGACCCCGTCTCGAAGGAGCGTGGGCGCAGCTGCCGGACCCACCGCCGGTGTTGCTACAGGTCAACATTGCCGCTGAACCGCAGAAGCACGGGTATCCGCCCGCCGAAGTGTTGGAGGCGGCGCAGCGCCTGGTCGACCTCGGTGTGCCGGTGCGCGGCCTGATGATTCTCCCCCCGGCACCCGGGGTGGCTGAGGATTCGCGATCGTGGTTCACCGAACTCGCCTCTATCGGCGCCACACTGCGCGCACGGCACCCGGGCGCCGTAGAGCTTTCGATGGGTATGTCGGACGACTTCGAAGTCGCGATCGAGTGTGGTGCAACGATGATTCGCCTGGGACGGGCTATCTTTGGCACCGGCGAACCCGATATCGGAGCCCGCCGAGTGGAGGACTGAACATGGCTACGTTCTGGCAGAAAACCCTGTTCTATCTTGGTCTCGTCGACGACGAGGGTGGATATCCGGGCTTGGGCGGCGATGAGCGAGCCAACGCAGCCGTAGTGGCGAGCGATCCCGACGCGACCGGAACCGTTACCGCCCGGCCCCCTGGCACCGTGGCCGGCCGCCGTGTCGATCCGCCAGCCTCATACCGGCGCACATCGACGTGGCAGCACACCGAAGCCGGCGTGTACGTGCAACCGGACCCAGGATCATCATCGGTCTCGGACGACCTGTCAGGATCATCATCGGTCTCGGACGACCTGTCTCTGACAACGCCGGAAACCGAGGTAATCATGGCGCGCAATTTCTCAGACGCCCAGCGGCTTGCCGACGGCCTTGGTAGTGGGCGCGCCGTCGTACTCGACCTTCGCAACACCGAGCCCGAGATGGTACGCCGCCTCGTCGACTTCACCTCCGGGCTGACTTATGCCTTGAACGGCAAGATGGCGAAAACCGCCCAAGGCGTGATCCTGGTTTCGCCGGCGGGGGTCACGGTCGGGGCCGACGAGCTCGACCGGTTGGCGGCGGCCGGCCTGTACAGCCCGGGCTGATCGATGGACCTTCTCGTCGATCTCGTCTGTTTTGTGCTCGAGATCGCGTTCTGGGCCATCATCGTCTGGATCGTCCTGAGCTATGTGGTGTCGTTCGGCCGTCTCTCCTTCGACCATCCGGTGCGGAGGTTCTACGACTTCATGTCCCGGCTCATCGAACCGGTGCTGCGTCCCATCAGGAACGTCATCCCGCCGCTGCGCATCGGGGGAGCCGCACTCGACCTTTCGCCGCTGGTGCTCATCATCGGGATCCAGGTCATCTCCTTTGTCATCTGTTGATGAGCGCCTCGATGCCGAGGTAAACGTCGCTGCCGTCGATGTCGACGAGCACAGCATCGAGTGATCCCTCGTCGAGCGACTCGGCGAGCACCTCGCCGGCGATGAGCGCGGAGTGGACGCCAAATGCGTCCCGGATCGTGTCATCGTCGGCCGACCAAACCACGGTGATGTGGTCGGTGACATCGAGACCGAGGTTGCGGCGTATGCGCTGGATGCGGTTGACGATCTCGCGGGCGAAGCCCTCGAGGCGGAGGTCGTCGGTGACGGTCGTGTCGAGCGCCACCGTGAGCGGTCCAGACGAAGCCACCACCGTCCCGGGATGCGGGGTCCTGGACACCACCAGGTCTTCGGCTGTTAACTCCTCGCCGCCGACGGTCATCGGGTCACCGTCGAGCATCGCGGCTACGGTGTCGTGATCGAGACCGGCGATGGCAGCTGCGATCTCCTTGGTCCGTTCCCTGAAGCGGGGACCGATCCGTTTGAAGTCGGCCTTCGCCGATAGCTCGACCACATTGGATTCGTCCGGGATCACCTCCACCTCGCGCACGTTGAGCTCCTCTTGGATCAGGCGGCTGTGCGCAGCGATGCCTTCGCGCACAGTGGGATCACGGGCAATCACGGTGACCACACTCAAGGGTTGGCGTACGCGAAGACCGTCACGTTTTCGCAGGCCGAGTCCCAGGGTGACCACAGTTCGCACGTAGGCCATGTCCGTCTCCAGGGTCGCGTCGATGACGGCTCGGTCGGCGGTCGGATAGTCGACATGATGAATGCTCCGAGGCGCGTTCTCGTCGATCGCGGTGACCAAACCCTGATAGATCTCCTCGGTGATGAAGGGAAGAACAGGAGCGGCCACCTTTGCGAAGGTGGTCAGCACCTCGTACAGCGTGGCGAAGGCGGCGAGCTTGTCGGTGTCGTCACCACCGACGCGGTGCGCCCAGAACCGGCGCCTCGACCGCCTGATATACCAGTTGGTGAGGAAGTCGACGAAGCCGATGATCGGCGGAATCACGGCAAACAACCGGTATGACTCCATCTCCCGGTTGACGTCGGCGATCAGGCTCTGCAGCACGGAGAGGATCCACCGGTCGATCTCGGGTCGGTCGGAGATGGCGGGTGCGGCGGCGAGGTCCTCAGCCGATATCCGGTCGGCCTCCGCATAGGTGGTGAAGAACGAGTATGAGTTCCACAGCGGAAGCAGGACGGTCCTTACCACCTCTCTGACGCCATCGTCCCTGAACCGCAACGGGTCCGCCCGCAGCACCGGCGAGTTGATCAGGTAGGCGCGCATGGCGTCTGCCCCGTACGCGTCGAGGATCTCCGAGGGATCGGAGAAGTTCCCTGCGCTCTTGGACATCTTGCGTCCGTCCTCCGCAAGGAGCATGCCGGTCACGACACAGTGCTGGAACGGAGCCACGTCGAAGATGCCGGTCGACAGGACAAGCAGCGTGTAGAACCAGCCGCGGGTCTGGTCAAGGCCCTCGGCGATGAAGTTGGCGGGGAACCCAGCCTCGAACCGCTCGGCGTTCTCGAACGGGTAGTGGATCTGGGCGAAAGGCATCGATCCGGAGTCGAACCAGGTGTCCAGCACCTCTGGCACCCTACGCATCGTTCCCTCACAGGTGGCGCACGGCCATGTGATCGGATCGAGGATGTCCTTGTGCAGGTCGTCGGGTCGCGTCCCTGCGAGGGCTTCCAATTCGTCGATCGACCCGACGCACACCTGCTCGTCACACCGGTCGCACTCCCAGACCGGGATCGTGGTGCCCCAGAAGCGGTTGCGCGAGATCGCCCAGTCTCTGGCGTCCTCGAGCCAGTTCCCAAACCGGGCAGTCCCCACGTAGTCGGGAACCCAGTGGATCTTCTTGTTGTGCGCCACCATGCGATCTTTGAACGATTCCACCGCGACGTACCAACTGGGTATGGCCTTGTAGATCAGGGGCGTATCGGTGCGCCAGCAGAATGGGTAGGGGTGCGTGATCCTGGTGGAGCTGACGACGCGGCCGCGTTCCGCAAGCAGATCGAGAAGGATCGGGTCGGCGTCCTTGACGTACTTGCCGGCAACCTCGGGGACTTCGTCTGTGAACTTCGCCACAGCATCGACTGGGTCGACGAAGGCGTCGATGTCGTTGGCCTGGAACGCGGCGAAATCGGCCTCCCCATAGGCAGGCGCAAGATGGACGAGGCCGGTGCCGTCTTCGGTCGTCACCTCTTGCATGGCGATGACCCGGAAAGCTCCCTTTTCTCGTTGCGTCTCGAAGTGGGGAAATGGCGGCTCGTAGGAGACGCCCAGCAGGTCGGCTCCCTTTCCGGTGCCGACGATCTCGTGATCCTCGCCTGGCCAGATATCGTCGACCCGCTGGCGCGCCACCCAGGAGCGGGAGTCACCATGTGCCACCCTGACATAGTCGATGGAATAGCCAACGGCGACGGCCAGATTCCCCGGCAAGGTCCACGGGGTCGTGGTCCATATCAGCAGGTCGTCCCCGGCATCCACCACGTCGTTGCCGTCGAGGACCAGGAGCCGCACGATCACCGACGGGTCATCGACGTCGCGATACCCGCCGAGGCTCACCTCGAAGTTCGACAGCGGTGTCGCCGCACCCCACGAGTACGGGACCACCTTGAACCTCTTGTACACGAGGCCGCGATCCCACAGCTGTTTGAACCCCCACCACACCGACTCCATATACGCCGGGTCCATCGTCCTATAAGCGTCGTCGAAGGAGACCCATCGTCCGATGCGGCGGGTGATGTCGTACCAGTCGGTTGTGATGTCGGAGACGAGATCGCGGGCCGCCTGGTTGAAGCGGTCAACGCCCAGATCCTCGATCTCCTGGGGGCTGCTCACCCCGAGGCGCTTCTGCACCTCCATCTCAACCGGGAGACCGTGCGTGTCCCAGCCAAACCGTCGCTCCACGCGGTGTCCGCGCATGGTCCAGTACCGCGGGACGATGTCCTTGACCACGCCTTGCAGAATGTGCCCATAGTGGGGGCTGCCGGTTGCGAAGGGGGGACCGTCGTAGAACGTGTACTCGGACTCCGGCGGACGCATCTCGACCGAGGTGGCGAAGGCGTCGATCCGATCCCAGAAGGCAAGGATCCGCGCGTCGAGGGCGCGTAAGTCGACGGCTGGGTCGACCCTGGCAAAGGCTGGGGCGGTATTGCTGTCGGTCACGGATCCTCCCGGTCTCATGTGCCGGGACGAGGTGGCCCCGCGGTACCACCCGGCTTGCCGGCTGAAACCGGCCGCTCTGTCGAGAGCGACGACGCTCTCGTTCTCCGGTGTCGGCGGAGCGCCGTCGAGATCTACCCAGGCCGATCCAGGGATCTGCTCGCCGCTCGGGGGTGATGTCCCTCGCTGCCTGCGGTACCGACCTTTCACCGTCGTCGGTTCGCTGCGACCGCTGGTTCGCTCGAGGGCGCGTCCCCGTCTGTGCGTTGCCGAAAGGTTACCCGGTTCCTGCCGTGCCGGCAGCGTCAGGCCCAAGAGGCTCCGCAAATCGGGTGCGATCGCAACTAGGGCGCGATCCGGTCTTCGTCGGGGGGTCCTTTGCGGCGCCGTGCCCGAGCGACTCCACTTTGGTCGAGACGACCGGACACTCATTGGGGCGCGCTCTTCGTGTTGGCAACGGGTAGCGTCCGACGATGAGTTGGATCGAACACCATCCAGATGGATCCCTGGTGACGGTATGGGCGGTTCCTCGGGCCTCGCGGACCGAGATCGTCGGTCTTCACGATGATGCGCTGCGAGTCCGTCTCGCCGTTCCGCCTGAAGCCGGGAAAGCCAACAGGGAGCTGGAGACCATCCTCAAGACGACATCGGGCGCAGCAGCCGTCGAGCTCGTGTCCGGCGCTACGAGCCGCAGGAAAACCCTGGTGTTGCGCGGCGTCGACCCGGCGGACGCTCGCAGGTTGCTCGACGGAGGAGGCGCCTGATGTCCCACAACCGATGCTATATTCCCGGCCGCGAATTGGAGGCCCAGTGGTCAGGAAATTGGCGCAAGCCACGCTCGATCGCTTCGGCGAGAAGCTCCAAACCGAGCGAAAACGACTCGAAGAGCTCATCGAAGAGGTCGAGCTGCAGCGAGAGGTCGGCAAGATCGCCGAGGCTGCGTCGGAGCACAGTGCAGATCCTGGGAGCGCCGACGGCGGTTCACTCGCTATCGAGATGGAGATGGACATCTCCGTGGAGCAAAACGCCAGAGAGCTGCTGGAGAAGGTCATTCATGCGCAAGACCGCATGGAGAAGGGCATGTACGGCATATGCGAAGTGACGGGGAAGGCGATTCCGCTGACGAGGCTGGAAGCCCTCCCGTACGCGACGACGACGGTAGAGGCCGCAAGCCGGGCTTGAACCTCCGGGTGCTGGCTCTGATCGTCGCAGCCATCGTGCTCGTCGCCGATCAGCTGACCAAGGCGTGGGCGGTAAATGCGCTTGCCGACGATCCCGTCGTCCTCATCGATGGATTCCTACGGTTCCGCCTCACCCACAACACCGGTGCGGCGTTCTCGACCTTCTCCAGAAGCGGCCCATTGCTGGGACTGGTCGTTATCGGGGTCGTCGTCTTCATCCTGTTCGCCCTACGCGATACCGCAAATCGCGGTGAGGCGATAGGGCTGGGGCTGCTACTCGGCGGCGCCCTAGGCAACCTCAGCGATCGTCTGTTTCGCGGGGAGGGGATCATCGACGGCGCCGTCGTCGACTTCATCGACCTGTGGTTCATCCCAACCTTCAACGTTGCCGACAGCGCGGTGACCATCGGCGTGGTCGTGCTGCTGATCTCATCGCTGTTTCGCCGATGACCGCCGTCGTCCCCGAGGAGCTCGACGGGATCCGCGCCGACCGGGCGATCGCGGCGATGTGGGAGGTCAGTCGCGCTCAGGCGAGAAAGACGATTGATGCCGGCAAGGCCGAGCGCGGCGGTGTGGCCCTCCGTCCCTCCGATCGAGTTGCTGTCGGTGATGAGCTTGCCGTGGCAATCGAGGTCAATCGATTGACGGTTGAGGCGGAGGATATTGCCTTCGGTGTCGACTACGAGGACGACGATGTGATTGTCGTGGACAAGCCGGCGGGGCTCGTTGTTCATCCTGGTGCGGGTCACAGCAGCGGCACCCTCGCCAACGGCCTGCTGGCACGATTCGACGCTGCCGGTGAGCTCGGCCCGGATCGCCGATGGGGGATCGTTCACCGGCTGGACCGCGATACATCGGGCCTGCTCATCGTCGCCAAGACCCCAGAGGCCCAAGCGACCCTCCAGGACGCGCTTCGCGCCAGAGAGATCAGCAGGCGTTATCTGACGCTGGTCGCGGGGCAGTTCGACGCCGCCACCGGCACCATCGAGGCACCGATCGGGAGGGATCCGACCAACCCGACGCGCATGTCGGTGACCAGCGCCGGCCGTCCCGCTCGCACCCACTACCGGGTGAGCGCGGCCTGGGACGACCATGGGGTCAGCCTGCTGTCGGTGGAGCTGGAGACCGGTCGCACCCACCAAATCCGGGTGCACCTGCAGGCCATCGACCACCCTGTCGTAGGAGACCGCGTCTACGGTCCCCGCCGCCCCGTCTCCGGAGACCCCGGTCGCACCTGGCTCCACGCCGTTGGGCTCGAGTTTGCACATCCGTCGCGGTCGGTGAGCGTCGTGGTCCAGGCATCGCTTCCCGAGGATCTCGCCAAGTCGCTGGAGCAACTCGGTCCGCCGGACCGGGGTGCGATCCCACGCTAAATTGACAATTGGGAGGCCACTTTGTCCGTCCATTACGACCGTCTGTCGTACCTCGACAACTCATATCTCGCGCTCGAGTCGCGCTCGACTCACTTTCACGTTGGCGCGGTGACGATCTTCGAAGCCGGGTCGTTTGCGAGCGGCGACGGGGGCATCGACGTCCAGTTGCTGCGGGACTTTGTGGCATCCAAGCTGCACGTCGTCCCTCGTTACCGGCAACGTTTGGCGTGGGTGCCGATCGAACGCCACCCGGTATGGGTCGACGACGAGTTCTTCAACATAGAGCACCACATCAGGCACATCGCGCTGCCGCGACCGGGTTCGGAGGAGGAGCTCAAGCGGATCGCCGGCCGGCTCATGTCCCAGCCGCTCGACCGGTCCAAGGCGATGTGGGAGATGATCGTCGTCGAGGGCCTGGAAGGTGGTCGCTTTGCCATGGTGACCAAGATCCACCATGCCATGATCGACGGGATCGCCGGCGTGGACTTGATGGCGATGCTGATGGGGCGAGAACCGACCACCGAGATCGTGCCAGGGCCAGCGTACGAGCCGCGGGAGGTTCCAAACGGGACAGAGCTGCTGGTGCGGGAGACGACGAGGAGGATCTCGGGGCTGATGGAGTCGTTGCTCGAGCTCGGGAGCCTCGTCGAGAACGCTTCCGAGATCCGTGACAGCCTGTTCCGCAGGCTCAAGGCGGTGAACGCTTCTCTTTCCAGCGGGTGGCTCACGCCAACCGGAGGGACGCCTATCAACGGGCAGATCAGCCCGGACCGGCGGATCGATTGGCTCAGCACACCGCTCGACGAGGTCAAGGAGGTCAAGAACATCCTTGGCGGCACCGTGAACGACGTGATCCTCACCACCGTGGCGGGAGGAGTGCGTCATTTTCTGATGGAAAAGCGGGGCGTCGATGACGACGTGCTCCACCAAACCGAGTTCAGGGTGATGGCGCCGGTCAGCGTCCGGAGCCCACGAGATCGTGGGACCCTGGGCAACCAGGTGGCGATGTGGCTCGTGAACCTGCCCATCGGCGAAGCGGACCCGGTGAAACAACACGCCACGGTGGTGGATGAGACCCGCATGCTCAAGGAGTCGAATCAGGCCCTGGGTGCCTCGACGCTGGTACGGCTATCGGCCGGGGCCCCGGCAACCCTGGTGGCGCTCGGTGCCCGCCTGGCGGCAAACGCCAGACCCTTCAATATGACGGTGACCAACGTTCCCGGCCCCCAGTTTCCCCTCTATCTCCTTGACGCCAAGGTGCAGAAGACCTATCCGCTGGTACCGCTGTGGCAGAGCCACGGCGTCGGAGTGGCGTTGTTCAGCTACGCCGGTTCGGTGGACTGGGGCCTCAACGGCGACTTCGGGTTGATGTACGACCTCGACAAGTTCGCCGCCGCCCTGGAAGAAGCGTTTCGCGAGCTGCTCAAAGCAGCACGCGAGAGGCTCTGAGCCGGGGACCGCGCCGTCACTGGTTGTTGCGGTTGATCGTTACCGGGTAGGACGCCTGTCGGTCAGGGGGGTCGGGTCCGGTGCGGGGTCGGCTGAGTCGTCTCCGCCCGCGTGGGCTGTCTGGGTCGATCTGAAATCCGTTGCCGTGGATGGCGACGTGGTGGTGGTACCAACACAGCGTGGTGAGGTTGCCGGGATCATGGGCGCCGCTGTGACGCCGCTCCCGGATGTGGTGAGGTTGCAGCCGGTAGCGGCTCTGACAAGCTTCGATGGTGCAGCCACCGTCTCGCCAAGCCACGAAGCGGCGCACCGCCTGTGGGATGGCCTTTGCGCTATCCGAGGTAACCACAGGGCGGCCGTCTTCGAGGCCGATGACCTGAACCGACCCGGTGCACAGCAAGCTCTCGATTGTGTTGGGCCCGACCCGTGGTCCGTATTCGATCTCGGCCCCGGTCTCACCGCCGCTGGTGTTCGCTTCGTCGAGATTGACGAACACGGCTACGGCGGGGCCAGCAGTTTCGGTTGCGTCGCCGGTGCGATCCAGAGAATCGTTGGCCATTGCCACGAGGGCGTCGGCTTGGCGTTGAGCCCGGGTCGACTCCTCGCCACCGGGCAGCCTGCGGAACTCGTCGGCACGGTCTTGGAGCGCCTTGGCAAAGACTCTGCCTTCGAAACCAGGCAGTTGTGCCGCGATCTTCCATGACGACTCGTCAAGCGTCGGTTGTGCCATGCAGAACCGCTCCGTGAACGCGCGCCGCTCGTCGCGACGAGTCATCCGACGCTGTCGCCCGCACAGCCGGGCCACGTTGTGCAGGTCGAGCTGCTCGCTGGATTTGACCACCTGTAGGTCGGCGCCGGTCTGAGCCAGGCGAAGGGTCGCGATGGCGCGATCAAACGAAGCCAAACCCTCGACAAACCGGTGCTCGATCGACCGGAACCTGCCGAACCAGCGCATTCCAAACACGAGATCTGAAGCTACCGACCGCGACATGTCCAGCGTCGACTCGACCCATTCCACGATCGTCCTGGCACCCTGTCGTTGGGCGATGTCGCGCTTGTTGAGCTCGTTGATCAAGACCCCTTGCCGGGCCCGTAGCTCACCGATCTGTGCCTCGCACTGCTTGAGCTCGGCGAGCCAGTCGTCCATCCGTTGTTCGTCGCACCAGAACATGCTGACAACGTATCAGGAGGGTGTGACAGAAAAGGGCGAAGACCGAGGCGCTCGGGCGGACCGGTGACTGGGGATCGCCGGCACCGTCAGCCTGGCGAGTTTGGTGCTAACTTCACTGATGTAATTCCGGCCAGCCGAGGAAGCCGTTGCCCCGCGAAGGGTTCGCCCACCTTCACGTTCACTCCGAGTTCTCCATGCTCGACGGAGCAGCGCGGGTCAACGACATGGTCGCAGCCGCTGCCGCCGACGATCAGGTGGCGATCGCCATCACCGACCATGGGGTCCTTTACGGGGTCATCGACTTCTACAAAGCAGCCACCGAGGTCGGGATCAAGCCGATCATCGGCATGGAGGCGTACGTCACTCCCGGCTCCCGGTTCGACCGACCACCACGACGAGAAGACGTTCGCTACCACATGACTCTGCTCGCGGTGAGCGAAGCGGGATATCACAACCTCATCCAGCTGTCGTCTCGCGCCTATCTCGAGGGGTTCTACTACAAGCCTCGCATGGATGCCGAGCTCCTCTCAGAGCACAGCGAGGGGATCGTGGCGACCACCGGATGCCTCGGCGGCCACGTGCCCCAGATGCTCGCTCCCGACGGGTCGAGCGAGGAGGGCAACGTCGGCCAGGTCCGCGATTACGCGGGTGCGGTGGCTGCCGCGGCCCGCTATCAGGACATTTTCGGCAAGGACAACTTCTTCGTGGAGGTCCAGGACCACGGGCTCACCGCCCAGCAACGGATCATGGACGACCTGTTACAGGTGGCAACAGACATCGGCGCACCGCTCCTGGCAGCCAACGACAGCCACTACACCTACGCCGCAGAGGCCGACGCCCATGACGTGCTGCTGTGCATCCAGACCGGCGCCAACAAGAGTGATGAAAAGCGGTTCCGATTCGACTCGCAGGAGTTCTACCTCAAGTCGGCAAAACAGATGCAGGCGCTGTTCCCAGACGACCGGTACCCGGGCGCAACCGCCAACACGCTCTTGATTGCAGAACGCGCCGACGTCACCATCGAGTTCGGCAATTTCCTCCTCCCGCAGTTTCCCGTACCGGAAGGGACCAGCGAGGAGGAGTACCTGCGTCAGCAGGTGATGGAGGGGGCACGGAGGCGCTACGGGATCCCCGTGCCCGAGGTCGCCGAGCGAATCGACTACGAGCTCGGCGTGATCACAGAAATGGGTTTCGCTGCTTACTTCCTGATCGTATGGGATCTGATGCGACACGCCCGCGAGCGCGGCATCAGACGAGGGCCAGGCAGGGGGAGCGCCGCCGGCTCGATCGTGTCGTACTGCCTCGACATCACCGACCTCGACCCCATCGAGTTCGGGCTGCTCTTCGAGCGGTTCCTCAACCCGGGGCGCAAGGAGATGCCCGACATCGATATGGACTTCGACGAACGGTATCGAAGCGAGATGATCCGGTACTGCGCAGAGAAATACGGGTCGGATCACGTCGCCCAGATCATCACGTTCTCGACGATCAAGGGGAAGCAGGCGATCCGCGACGCTGCCAGGGTGCTCGGCTTCCCATACGCGGTGGGGGACCGAACGGCGAAGCTGATGCCTCCGGCGATTTTGGGCAAGGACGCCACCCTCGCCCAGGCGCTGGACGAACCGGGTCCCTATGCCGATCAGATGGTGCGGGATCACTACACGAGCGCTACCGGGCTCAGAGAGCTCTACGAGGCCGACCCACAGGTCAAGGAGGTCGTCGACACCGCGCGAGGCCTGGAGGGCCTTCGCCGGCAGGACTCGATCCACGCTGCGGCCGTGGTGATCTCTCCACAGCCGCTCACCGAGATCGTTCCCATCCAGCGCAAGGGCGACGATGCCGAGGTCGTCACGCAGTACGAGATGCACGCCGTCGAGGCGCTTGGCTTGCTGAAGATGGACTTCCTCGGGCTGCGGAACCTCACCACTATCGAACGCACCCTCGATTTGATCGATCGTAACACCGGGTCCAAGCCCGATATCGACAATCTGCCGCTCGACGACCCTGCGGTATACGACATGCTCAAGAACGGCGACTCGATGGGCGTCTTCCAGTTCGAGGGTGGACCGATGCGGGCACTGATGCGCAACCTCGAGCCCGATCGGTTCGAACACCTCGTCGCCCTCAACGCCCTGTATCGCCCGGGGCCGCTTGGCGCAGGGATGCATCTCGAATACGCGAACCGCAAGAACGGGAAGGCGGAGATCACCTACCTGCATGATGACCTCGAAGAGATCCTCGGCGACACCTTCGGGGTCATGGTGTTCCAGGAACAGGTCATGCAGGCCGCTCAGAAGATGGCGGGTTACTCCCTGACAGAAGCGGACCTCCTGCGCAAGGCGATGGGGAAGAAGATCCCAGCGGTGATGCAGGCCCAGGAGGAGCAGTTCATCGCAGGGTGTGTTGCCAACGGGTATACCGAGCAGTTGGGCAAGGAGCTCTTCGGGTTCATCGAGCATTTCGCCGGCTACGGCTTCAACAAGAGCCACTCGGCGGCGTATGCGCTGGTCGCCTACCAGACGGCGTGGTTGAAGGTCCACTATCCGGCGGAGTACATGGCAGCCCTGCTGACCTCGGCCAAGCGAGACAAGGACCGCACCGCCGTCTACCTGCACGAGTGCCGGATGATGGGAATCCCCGTGTTGGTCCCCGACGTAAACGTCTCGGAGGCGGACTTTGTCGGTGCCGGTGGTCGGATTTCCTTCGGGATGTCGGCGATTCGCAACGTCGGAGAGGCGGTTGTGGATCTCGTGGTAGACGAGCGGGAGAAGAACGGCCCGTTTGTCAGTTTCGACGATTTCGTCAATAGGGTCGACGTCAACGTGCTCAACAAGCGAACGATCGAGGCCCTGATAAAGGCAGGCGCCTTCGATTCGCTTGGCCACCACCGCCGCGGTCTGCTCGAGGTGGCGTTCGACACGCTCGACGCGACCATCACCCGTCGCAGGGCGGAGGATATGGGGCAGTACAGCCTGTTCGGTAGCTCAGATGTCGGTGAAGAGTCGGCCGGGATCGTGGTCCCCGAGATCGAGTGGGACAAGAAGGTCAAGTTGGCGTTCGAGAAGGAGATGCTGGGCCTGTACGTCTCCGACCACCCCCTGCTCGGTGTCGAAGCGACCCTCGAAGCTATGTGCTCGGCATCCATCCCCGGGCTATGGGACCTGAAAGATCGTGCGCAGGCGTCAATCGGTGGCATCGTGGGATCGATCACCACCCGGTATACCAAGGCCGGCGAGCCGATGTATTTCTTCAGTCTCGAGGATCTGCAGGGTGCAGTCGAGGTGATCAGCTTCCCGCGTACGGTCGCCGAGTTCGGCCCGCTCATTCGCGAGGATGCCATCCTGATCGTGACCGGGCGGGTCGACCATCGCGGCGACGATGTCAAGTTCATTGCCCAGCAGATCCACGAGCCTCAACTCGATGCTGATTCGGTGGTGCGACTCAAGGTGCCGGCGACCCGCCTTTCTCAGGACACCGTGAGCAAACTGCGTGGCATTCTGAGTAATCACCCCGGAGCCGCGGAGGTGTACCTCCACATGACGGCGGACAACGGCGAGAAAGTGCTGCGGCTTGGCAAGGAGCACCGGGTCGAAGCCCGCTCTGCCCTGTTCGCCGAGCTGCGCGAGCTGCTAGGACCCTCAGTCGTGGTGTAGTCGGTAGATCAGTAGATCAGTAGATCAGTGTCTGCCTGCGCTGCTGGGCTACTGGGCTACTGATCTACTTCTTCAATACTTCGCTACTAGTTGATCCAGTTCAATACCGTCGAGCAGGGCCTCGAGCGCCTTGGCGTCGGTCGGGGGGACCGGTACCCACGGAACGGCGACAAGGGGGACCCCGTAGCGGTCGGCGAGTCCCACCATGGCAGCCGACTGGCGCCTGGCCTCACCGCCCCAGTTCACCAGGTTCTTGGTGAGCTCAGCTCGGACTGCCGGGTCGGGCACGTTGGGGATCGGCTGCAGGGCGGCGTCGGCCCAGGAAGTCGGGAGGGCGCGGTTGAGGATGATGGCAGCCGGCCTCACGTCGATTTCGGTCAACTCCTCGAAGAAGCGAACAGCCTCGGCAACGGGAGCGGGATCGGCTGTGGTCACGACCAGCGTGATCGCTCGCTGCAGATACCGTTGCATCGTGTGAGCCCTCGCCGTCAACGCGTCGTACATGGTTCGCAGATCGAGCAGGAACTCGGCGACGTCCTCGAGTAACGGTCCGCCGAGGATGACATCGGCAACCTTGAGAAGCGGCCTTCCGGTGAACCGGTACAAGAATCGGCGGCCGGGGAGCTGGGCCCCGGTGAGCCAGCGCAGCAGCTTCCCTCCCACCAGATCGGCTGTTCTTGCAGGGGCGAGGTAGAAATCGAGACCACCGGCCGACGGGGGGGTATCGACCACGATGAGGTCCCAGCTCCCGGACTCGATGAAGATCGACATCGTCTCGGCGGCGGCGAAGGACTGCGCGGCAGGGAATCGATCGGCGAGGGCTCGAAAGTACGGGTTCACCAATAGACGGTCTGCGATCTCCGGCTCGCTGTAGCGGCGTACGATCGCTTCCCATGATGAGGTGGCGTCGAGCATGGCGGCCCACACGCCGGGTGCCTCGATCACCGGCACCGGATCCCCACCGAGGCTGGTCAAATCGAGGGCGTCGGCGAGCCGCTTTGCAGGGTCAACCGTCATGACCAGGGTACGTGTGGTGGGAGAGGCGACCGCGATGGCCAGCGCTGCCGACAGCGTGGTCTTGCCGACTCCTCCGGCCCCGGTCACGACGACCACTTGTGTGTTCACAGGAGACGCTCACATTCATCGGCAAGGCGCTCCGCGACCTCAGCTGGTGTTCGCATATCGAACAGGTAGGGGAGCCGCGGATCGTCTGGCACAGCGTCGAGCCACTCGCGCTGCTGCTCGATGAGGTCGCTGTGCAGCAAGCCCGCGTCCCTGGCCTCCGATGGATCGAGCTGTTCGATTGTGGCGCGAGGCGTCTCCAACGGGTCGAAGACGCGATTGGCAAGCACGCCGGCAATGAGGATCTGACGCTCCTTGTCGATCTGGGCGATCGCCTGACGGGTCTCGACGATGGGAAGTTCCTCGGCGGTGGTGACCAGCACCAGGCCGCTCACTTCGGGGTCGCCGAGGGTGGCTTGGAGCCTTGCCGCCTGCTCGCGCACCGCACCAGTTGGGATCAGGCCGGTGATCGTTTGGGGGGCGGTCAGGTACGACTGGAGCTGGCCGAGAGAGGGTGCATCGACAACCACCAGATCCCAATTCTCCTCCCACACTTCGAATATCGGCTTTCCCATGGTGACGATCTCCCGCACCCCTGGAGCGGTGTCAACGAGGACGTTGAGTGCCTTGCTCAACTGGGTGGTAGGGAGAGATCGAGCCGCTCGCACCTGGAGTTTGAGGTATTGGTCGAGGGCGTTGGCGCGGTCGACCACGGAGCCGAAGAGACCAGGGTGGATCTGCACTGGTTCGGCGCTGAGGGCCTCGATGCCGAGATGGGAAGCAAGGCCGAGGGCCTCGGTCATGGCAACGGCGAGCACCCGCCGGCCGTGACGGGCAGCCACGATGGCAAGCGCCGCGGTCACCGCCGACTTCCCGACACCACCCTTGCCGGAGACGAGCAGCAGGCGTCGGTCGAGCATCATTCGGCGGCGACAGTCGTCAGCTGCAAGTTTCCAGCGGCGGCGGTGCGTCTGTGTTTCCCGCTCTTGCTGCTTCGCAGCAGGCCGCTCGGGCCGCGGCTCAGCGGATTGTTGTGATCAGTGACTACTGAATCGCGTTCCATCCGCTTCGTTCTCATGACATGGCCTGATGGGTGATCGGTCGTCTCGACGGAAGCGGTGCCATTTTTCCCGCTCTTGCTGCTTCGCAGCGGGCCGCTCGGGCCCCGGCTCAGCGGATTTGCCCCTTCGACACCGGCCAGAGCGCGTCCCATCCGCTTCGCCTTTTGTTTTCCGCTCTTGCTGCTTCGCAGCGGGCCGCTCGGGCCCCGGCTCAGCGGATTGTTGTGATCAGTGACTACTGAATCGCGTTCCATCCGCTTCGCCTTTGTTAGGGCGAGTCGTCGCTGAGTGAAATCCGCAACACCAGCGCGTCGTCATCGACGGACCACTCGGCGCGTCCGATGAGCGAGTAGTCCATGTAGTCGTTCTCGGCGCTTACGATCCACTGCCGTCGCGATTCACCCTCGAGCGGGGGGATCCCTCGCTCCTTGACGGCAGCGGCGCGATCGCGGAATCGTTCGACGAACTCGTCGACGTTCAACTGGGCCATCGAATCCTCCTGGAAAGCAGGCTAACGGGCTGGGTCACCCTTCGAGCACTTCGAGGGCGGCCCGCTTTGCCGCCGATCGGCGTTCGGACTCGAGTCTGGCCAGGTCGTAGTCGTTGTGGTCGACGAAGCTCATCCCATCGGCAATGAGGCGGTGCCCGGCGACATCGCGGATGAGCCGATGCATCTCCTGAGCCACTCTGCGGTAATCGGGGTGCCCGGGGCGTTGGCTGCGCAGCTCGATGAAATGGAAGGCCTCCCTGGCGTTCATGTGCAGGTAATACCGGATGCGGTAGGCGAACGGAACGACGTACTGGGCGACGTCGGGACCGTGGGCGGTTGCCGTTCGCTCGTAGAGCGCCGCGGTTCGTTCCATGGCTTCGATCCACAGTGCCTCGGCGCCGATGTCGGCGACGGAATCCGGGGTGACGAAACCGTGGGCGGGAGAGAGGCGCTGCCATTCGAGCGTCAGCATGCGGTGTCGTTGCAGGTCCCGGAACACGCCGTAGTCGGAGAGCACATCGAAGCGGTAGAAGGCCCGCTCGATGGCTCGGCCCGGCTTGTGCCTCCGGTTGCCTCGTTGGCCGATGGCCGTGCGCAGCAGCGTCTGCCGATCCTCGACTGGAAGCCGGCGGACATAGTCGAGCAGTTGATCGTCGGGCAGGTCGGAAACCGCGTACAGCGCAGCTGCCGCCACCTTGGTCTCGGCATCCGGGTCCCACTCAACGAGCGTGACCTCATCTCGCGGCTCGGGTACGAGTCCGATCTCCGCGGCGCGGGCGTCGAGACCGGCAGCTAGGGAGGCCAGATACTCGCTCCATGCTCCGCCCCTATCAGGGATGTCGACGCGTTTCAGGAACGACGGGATCACCTTGCGCAGTTCGGTGAGGATGAGGTCGGAGTAACTGCGCGCCTCCTGCAGCGGGTGGGCACGCATTCGAAGCAACAGCGCCTCGTAGGCCTGGCCGCTGGCAAAAATGCCGAGATTGGACACGGTGGATGCCGGGAGCAGACCGCGGAGATCGTCGCACGCCTTGGCTCTGATCGTGGAACGCCAGATGAAGTTGGAATCCCCCTCCTGTTGCGGGAACAAGGTCTCGTAATACGGAACCGCTCGGGCGATGAGGGATGAGTAGGCATCGAACAGCCAATCCATCTGGTCCACGTAGTCGTTGCCGAGGGTGGACCCTGCCAGCTCCGCCGGGATGTGATACCGGTAGCGAGCTCCGAGCTTCTGGTCGTAGAAGATGTAACGGGTCGATTCCTCGAGGTAGGAACCGAGGCGTCCCCATTCGAGGACCTTGGTGAGCAGGTTGGAGGCCTGTTCGCAGGCGATATGCGCCCCACCCAGTTGGGCGACCGAGTCGTCCCCATACTCGCTGAATACTCGGTCGTAGAGTCGTTCGGCTCGCTGCAGGTCGACCATCGGATCGGTGCCTTCGAACTGCTCGGCGATCGCCTCTAACCCGGCGTCGGCGTCGGCGACGAATTCGTCGAGGAAGAGGCGCCGCACCGATTTCGGTGAGCGGCTGTAGCGTGCGAACAGCGCACCCTTCACCACCTCCGGCAGATTGACGAGCGCATAGACCGGTCCGTCGAGCTCGGTGAAGAACCTGGCGAGCACGGCGCGCTCGTCGTCGGAGAAGGTCTCGACGCAATAGGCCGGCGGCGGGAGGATCGTTGTGGTCATGGAACGAATGACATCGGTGTGATTCGAAACGCTAGCAGCATGTCAACCTGCCCGTCGGGGTACGCTGCGCGGCGTGGTCATCCTGCTGAGAGTCGTCCAGGCGATCTTGCTCGCGGGCGTCGCCGCCATCGCCGCGGTGCCGCTGTTCCTCGTCTTCGATCTGGTGTCTGGCGGAACGGCATTAGGGCTGTGCCCGAACGGGCTCGCCAGGTGCGAACCGGGGTATTTCAGCGGCATCGAGCTGTTCGGAATCCTGCTCGTCGTTCTGTTCGTCGCCGTCGGGGGGATCGGACTGTGTGCGGCAGGGATCCGACGCGTTCAGAGCGCCAAGTACCAAGTAACGAGTACCAAGTAGCAACTACCAGGTACCAGGTATATCTCCGGCCTCCGGTCCCCGGCCCGAGGTTCGGCTGGTTTGGCCGGCGACCGGGGACCCGAGGCAGGCAACTCTCCTAGCCTTCCCGTCATGCCAGATGCCCCGACCGTCGCCGAACGCGCACAAGCCGGAGATGTCCTCGATCGCCTGCGAACGCGCTATCCCGAGATCGGAACCGCGCTGCGCTATGACGATCAATGGCAGCTCTTGGTCGCAACCGTGCTTTCGGCGCAGACCACCGATGAGAACGTGAACGCGGTGACGCCGGTGCTGTTCCAGCGCTGGCCGACGGTTGATGATCTGGCAGGGGCCGATCTCGAGGAGGTCGAGAAGGTGGTGTATTCGACCGGTTTCTTCCGGCAGAAGACGGCGTCGATCATCGCCCTTTCCGCGGATCTGGTCGACCGCTACGACGGTGTGGTTCCCGGGGACCTCGACGATCTGGTCACGCTGCGCGGCGTCGGGCGCAAGACCGCAAGCGTGATCCTCGCCGAGGCGTTCGGTGTGCCGGCAATCGCCGTTGACACCCATGTGAATCGGGTGTCGAACCGACTCGGGCTGGTGTCAACAGCTGCACCTGAGAAAATCGAGTTCGCCCTTCGCGATCTGTACCCAGAGGATGATTGGAGCGCGATCTCAATGCGGTTCATCCAATTCGGCCGCGAGGTGTGCGTGGCGCGGCGCCCAAGATGTTGGGAGTGCACGCTCGCCGACGTGTGCGCGTACCCGAACAAGACACCGGCCCCGGAGCCGGACGACGGCTAGGGAGCCGCTGCTTCGTGGGGAGCGGCTGCCCGATCCTGTGGTGAGCGAGGTCAGGGCCCTTCGCCTTGGATCAGAGCCGGCTCCGATCTCGAGATCCTGGTTGCCGCGATGTCTCCGGCGACGCTGGATGTGACGGCACGGCTTGCCGACGGCTGGCTGCCCTTCTTTAGTGCGTGTCGATGCCTGCGACGACTGACCCGAGGGTCACCATCTCTTTCTACACATCCAAAAGGACATCGGCGTAGGGTTGGAAGGGTACTGAGAGTGGATGTGGGCGCCGCTCCACGTGAGGGAGCTGGGAATCTGTAGGCGGCGCGAGGACGAATATGGCAACTCCAACTACCCGTTATGCCAAGAGTGAGGATGTTCACGTCGCCTACCAGGAATTCGGCGACGGGCCCATCAACCTGGTCTTTGTGCCGGGATTCGTGTCTCACATCGACAACTATTGGACTCACCCGAACGTTGTCAGGTGGCTCGATCGGCTCGGCTCGTTTGCACGGGTTGTCATGTTCGACAAACGCGGCACAGGTCTGTCCGACCGCGTCGCTGACCTCCCCGCCATGGACCAGCGCATGGACGACGTCCGAGCCGTCATGGACGCAGTTGGCTTCGAGCGGGCGGCAGTGTTCGGGATATCGGAAGGGGGTTCTTTGGCTGCGTTGTTCGCTGCTCACCATCCGGACCGCTGCGAGGCCCTCATCGTTTACGGCGCGTTTGCCCGGTTCACTTCCTGGTTCCCCACCGATGAAGCTCTCGAGGGATTGTTCTCGTATATCGACACCGACTGGGGCACTGGCGCGAGTCTGCCTTTGTTTGCCCCGACTAGTGAGGGCGACGTGGCGTTTCAGGAGTGGTGGGGCAGATTCGAGCGGCTCGGAGCCGATCCGGGGGCGGCGATAGCGCTGATGAAGATGAACAGCCAGATTGACATCACCGAGATCCTCCCTTCGATTCACGTGCCGACGTTGGTTATACACCGAGCGGACGACACGATGATCGATTTCGACGGTGGCGAGCTCCTGGCGGAGCGGATCCCGAATGCCCGGCTGGCGGTACTGCCAGGGTCCGACCATCTTCCTTGGGTCGGTGACAACCCCCTTGGGATCATCGACGAAATAGAGCAGTTCCTGACGGGTGCCATATCAGAACCCGAAGCCGATCGTGTTCTGGCCACCCTCCTCTTCACCGATATCGTGGATTCCACCGCTCTCGCCGGTTCCATCGGAGATGAGCGCTGGCGGAACCTCCTGCACGCCCACGACAACACAGTTCGTGGCGAGTTGGGACGATTCCGTGGAGTCGAAATCAAGAGCACAGGCGACGGATTCCTGGCGACTTTCGACGCCCCCGCCCGAGCCATCCGATGTGCGCTTTCGATCGCTGAAACCGTACGACCACTCGGACTCGAGGTGCGAGCCGGACTACATACCGGAGAAATCCATCTGGTCAATGGCGATGTAGAGGGCATCTCCGTGCACA
>SMVB01026189.1_pt1 | contig 46948 bp, 45 predicted proteins | sample 2456461 | NCBI WGS metagenome assembly SMVB01 (sample SAMN11095934, study PRJNA526329) | marine sediment metagenome | biome: Marine sediment; feature: Surficial sediment; material: Deep marine sediment; isolation source: Hadal surficial sediment | place: Pacific Ocean | collected 2014-05 | depth...
CGGCCATCCCCCGGGACGCGGTGGTCTACGGCATCAAGCTGGACCGCGACCGGCGGCCGCGCGAAGAGGACATCGCGAGCGCGGCGGGCCACGTCGTTCTCGTCGAGATCGAGCTCGAGGACCTGGGCCCGGGCGGGAGTAGGGAGTAGCTGGAGTGGCGCGGCCCGCATCATTCCTGAAGATCGTCGCGAGGGCGCCAGAACGGCTGTCCGGTGGAAGGAACTGAACGACGGCGGAGAGGACGATACGGGCTACCCCGATCGACGTCATCGCCATTGCTTCATGAAAGTGCGTGCTGTCTCACGATCTCGAGTATGTCCTCACCGAACCGCTCGACCTTGCTGGGACCCATACCCGGGACCCTTTCGAGCCCTTCGAGAGTCTCGGGCTGGATCGCGTCGATCGCCATCAACGTCCTCTTCTGCAACACCATGTAGGTCTTCCATCCGAGCGCCCGAGCGCGGCGCTTTCGGTAGTTGTCGAGCGCATGTGCGATGTCTCCGCCGAAACGCCGGGAATTCCGACGGATGGGCCTGCCTGACGCCCCCCCGTCGTCACTACTCTCCCGCGTTGCGCCCCCTCCCGGCCGCGTGCGCGCCCGGACGGGCTTGCCCGGAATCCAGACCGTCGGATATCTTCGACCGGTCCTTTCGAGTCGCCCCGCACTGAGCAGTTCGTCGATGCCCGCAAGCAGCGCCTCCTCTGTGTGCTCCCGCAGCGTTCCGTACTCCGGCATCGTCAGGAGCCCGCCGCGCGAAAGCGTCTTCGCCTTCCCCCCGCGCAGGGCTTGCGCCAGGTTCCGACGCCCCACCGGCCGCGTCAGCCGATCCACTGCACGGACGATCACTTCCTTCACGTCCTCGGAGAGCGCTTCGATCGCCGCCGGCCGCGAATCCTCGTCGAGATCCGCTTCGACGTCCCCTGCGTCACCGGTACACACATCGCATCGACCGCACGCTCTATCGCTTTCATCACCAGCCAATGCCCCTTCGCCCAGGAAATGCGCAACGAGCATCTCGTGACGACAGCGTGAATCCGTCGCATAACGTTCGATCTCGGCGAGGGCGCCTTTGCGCCGTTGGTCGAGGGCAGCGTTGCTCTTCCCCGTCTGGGATAGCCTTCGCTGGGTCGCCATGTCGGCGTGACCGAAGAAGAGCAGACAGCGCGCCGGATCACCGTCCCGCCCGGCGCGGCCCGCCTCCTGGTAGTAGGCCTCGACGCTCCCCGGCGTCTGATAGTGGACGATCAATCGAATATCCGGCAGGTCGATTCCCATTCCGAAGGCATTCGTCGCCACGAGCACCCGCGTCCGGCCCTGTTCGAAGGCGAGCTGTGCGCGCTCGCGGGCGAGCTTCGTTCGGCCCGCGTGATAATGACCGACGCGTACCCCCGACGAGCGAAGCGACTTGGCGACGCGCTCGGTCACCTTGCGGGTGCTGCAGTAGATGATCGCGCGACCGCGACCGCCCCGGCCGCGAATCCCGGCACGCTCGATCTCGGCCAGGGTCGTTTCGGTGCGCACCTTCTCGGTTCGAATCGCACGCACCGAAAAGGCCAGATTCGGGCGATCGAAGCCGGTGCGCACGATGCGCGCCGAAACGAGACCGAGTCGGGCTTCGATCTCTTTCATCACGACCGCGGTCGCCGTCGCGGTCAGCGCGATCATCGGGGCCTCGACCACATCGCGAAGCTCGCACAGAAGCATGTAGTCGGGTCGGAAGTCGTGACCCCATTGACTCACGCAATGCGCCTCATCGATCGCGATCAGCGCGATCGGCGTCCGCGCAAGCATCCGCCGGAAGCTTTTCTTGGCCGCACGCTCGGGCGACACGTAGAGCAGCTCGAGCTCCCCGCGCAGGAACTGCGCGACGACCTCCGATTGTTCGGCGTCCTCTTGATTGCTGTGAAGCGCGCCCGCGGCAATCCGTCGACCCACGAGTGCTCCGACCTGGTCCTGCATCAACGCGATCAGCGGTGAGACCACGATCGTCGTACCCGCGCCACGTCGCGCCGCGACCAGAGCCGGGATCTGATAACAAATCGACTTGCCCGATCCAGTCGGCAAGAGTACGACCGCGTCGCGCCCGATCAACACCGCCTCGATGGCCTCCGCTTGCCCCGGGCGGAATTCCGAAAAGCCGAAGACCTCGGAGAGGATCTCCTGCGCTTCGCATAGCACCTCTACGCCCACGTCCTCCCGAACCTCCCCCAAAGCTGCTCCATCGGAACTCACGCGGTGCCATCAAGTACGAGATGAAGCGTCGTCACATGCCCACGTTCGGATTGACGCGTGGCGCGGTCTCGCGGTCGAGATGGGCGATACAGCCGAGTAGCGCGACGCGATGTTCGAGACGACCCGAGGCGAGGCGGGTCGGCTCGATGAAGCTGATCGCTGTATTGGCGAGCGACACCTGGCGCTGGTCATTAGCGTGGGTGTCGAGTTCTGAATCGCTCAGCAGGCGACGTTCGAAGAGCGATCGGAGGACGAGACCGTGCGTGACGATCGCGAAGTGGCTCGTCTCCTCCCGGTCCGCGAAATGTTCGAGCCAGCGTCGTTCGATCTGCTCCCAGGCTCGATCGACCCGCTCGTGGAAAGCCTCCCAGGTCTCCCCACCCGGCGGCTGGTAGCCCGGCACGAAGGGGTCGAATCCGAGGTCGGAATAGCGCGTGCCACGAAGCTCGCCGAGGCTGCGCTCACCGAGATCGCCAAGCACCTCGAGCGGGGCACCCGTCGTCCGTTCGACGGCGGCCGCGGTCTGCTGGGCCCGGGTGTGATCGCTCACCCAGATCTCGCCGATCGGCTCGTTCGCGAGCCGATCGGCCAATCGCGCCGCCTGTGCCAGTCCCCGGTCCGAGAGCGGCGTATCGGGAAACTGGATGATGCGATCGCGGTTGCCCGGGGTCTCGCCGTGTCGAATGAGCAGGATCGCCATGCCGCGCAGCGTAGCGTCCCCGTCACCCGGCGGGACCCGGGCCGTCGGACGTCCCCATCCAACCGTGCAGGAAATCGGCACATCGAGACGAATCGGGCGGGCTGCACGAGACCTGGCCCAGCCGGCGTTTCTTCGTTAGCCCGTCGCGAGAACGTCATCAGTGCCGAAGATCCGCGGCCCTCGAACCGAAGGCCCGCGCAGACGTACTTCACTCGCGCTCGCTGATCGCTCGCGCTCCCATCTTACAGGCCACAGGAGAAGGCCGTGGAGATTCGGTGCTGAGGGCGTTCGCAGCAGGGCTAATGGCTCGCGACGGACAGGGCTGATAACAGCTGCGCCAGGTATTTCGGTTCGATCAGCATGTGCGACACCGCCGTGAAGATCTCGTCTCGCACGTCGATCCGCATGCGCGTCGAGAATACGAGCGTATCCGAAGGGGCATGGGTCCCGACGAGCATCGCCAGTTCCGGCTCCTCGACCAGCGACGCACCTTCAAAGGACGCCTCGCCCGCAAGAACCTCGGAGAGCGCCGTGGCCATCCCCCCGAGCAGCCGCCGACCGATCTCGACGAACGTCTCGAGCGGGTCGCCGTCGCTTCCCATCTGGGACCACATCAGCGCCTCTTCCGGCTCGAGCACCAGGTTGAGTGAGCCCGGCATGACGCCCTCGAGTCGGCCCATCACACCGGCCACGAGGTCCTCGGAAAGACACAGGCCTCGCTCGCCGAACTCTGCGAGTGCGGTGCAGCGAATCTCCTGGACCTCGATCTCCGTCTCGCAGCCACTGAGCTCGCCCAGCGAGGCTTCGCCCATGGCTGCCGCAGCGGCAAAGAAGCTGTGCAGCGCGATCATCTGTTCCGTTGAAATCATCAGGGGGGTCATCTCCGATCGAACTCTGTCCTAGTGAACCCGATCCTTGGAATACAAGTCCACTTCACGCGCTCGATGCCGCCCCATTGGCGAACCCTCAAGCTATCGTCCTTTCCGCTCCGAGCAGAAGGGTTTTCCCATCATCAGGAATTCTTTTTGGTCTCGAAATGCAGTCGATCCGCAGCGGGTCGGCACCGCTGCCGCAGGTTCTCCGCGGATGGATTGGACGACGATGCCGTTGGTTCTCTCGAATGATGATGGAGTGCATGCCGAGGGCCTCGCAACCCTTCATTCGGTCCTCGAACCGCGCGCCGAATGTCTGATCGTGGCCCCCAGCAGCCCGCAGAGCGGCGTGGGTCACGCCGTGACGACGAAAGACGCGATGAGGCTCGACTCTATCGGGCCCCGCCGCTTTGGCCTCGAAGGCACACCGGCCGACTGCGCCCGGGTCGCGCTCGGTCGAAGCGCGGCATTCGCCCTCGGGCAACTCGGCGCAGCGGCCTCCGCGGCCGGGGGTCCCGATCTATGGCTCATCTCCGGGATCAACCACGGCGCGAATCTCGGGATGGACATCTACATCTCCGGCACAGCGGCCGCGGCGCGTGAAGCGGCGATCCTGGGCTTCCCCGCGGTCGCGATCTCCCAATACGTCGGCCGACACCGCGCGCCCGATTGGTCCGCCACCGCCCTGCGCACGCGCCTCGTCCTCGACGCGCTCTTCGATCGCCCTCCGCGGCCGGGAATGTTCTGGAACGTGAATCTTCCCCACCCCGCCGACGAATCCGTACAACACGATCTGGTGTTCTGTCCGCTCGACCCGAGCCCGCATGCCTTCCAATATGAAAACCGTGGCGGCGATCTCCATTGGATCAGCGACTTCCACGCGCGCCCGCGACTCTCCGGCCACGACATCGACGTCTGTTTCGGCGGACAGATCTCGATCACCGAGATCCCGATTGGAGCCGGCATCGATCTCCCCGAATCGACGCCCGCTTGAATTCGACGAGAAATTTCCGTGACAGTGCGGATTCGTCTTTGACTTTGAACAGCGCAGCCGATACAAACAGCCCAGCAACGAAACCCAGCAGCGATCTCGAAAGAGGAGCTCTTCACTCCATGCTCGCCACGACCCACCACACAGCCGAGACGACCGAGATCGTCACGCCGGATTCGACCCGAAGGGTCGACCGTTGCGCGGCTGTCTGGGCCTTCCGCTCGCCGGCCTGTTCCGTCCGCAAGACGGCCATCGGCAAGGGCGAGGTCACATACATGTACATGGGAGGGAAAGTCCGCATGTACATGGGAGGGAAACTCCGCATGTACATGGGAGGGAAACTCCGCCGCCGGTTCGAGGGGATTGGGCATTAGTCAATAAACACCTCGACATGCTCCCCGAATCGGAGCCCGAGACGACGAGAACCCCTCCCGCCCACCGGCCGGAGGGGTTCTCGTCATTCTGGGCCTGATTTCCGGCATGGACCCGTTATTGGACGGAGGGACCGTCCACTACCGAAAGCAACACCGTCCGAGGAGAACAAGATATGCAACGACGGGTCGAACCGAATCGCCGAGTGGGGCTCTGGATCGAACACATCGCGTGGAACGCCGCCGCGGGTGCCGCACTCGCCGTCATGCTCCTGCTGCTCCTCGGATCGCTGAAATGGCTCGACCAGATCGCACCGCGGGCCACGAGCCCAACGCCTGCGGTCTCGGCAGAGGCTCCGACGCGGGCGGACGTGAGCGCGGCCGACGCGCCGACCGAGGTCGCGCGGGTTTACCGACCTTCGGGCTAGCCCGTGCTGCGAAATCGAGCGGGCGGAGTCCGGCGGGCCGATCTCTCGAAGGATCCCCGCCGGACCGCGCGTCGTTCGGCCTTCGCGCCCCTTCGCCTGGGGGACACGCCGAAACGAGTCGGGTCAGGGCGCGCTTCAGCTCGAGCTGGGCGCCGGTAATCCCGCATCCAGCGAGTCGATCGACCCCGTTACGGCTTCAGCCCCGCGCTCGGTGGCCTTGCGAGCGTCGTCGGCTGCTTCATCGGCCGTATCCGCCGCGTTCTCCGCCGCCTCGCCCGCCGAGTCCGCAGCGCTCTCTACGGCGTCGCCAACCGAGTCGGCTGCCGCCTCGACACTACCGAGCGTCCGGTCGAAGGCCTCGCCCGCCTCCGAAGCGGCGTCGCTGCCTTCGCTACAGCCGATCAGCGCGAACCCGACCGCAACGACCCATCCCAAAAGAGCCCCATTTCGAATCTTCATCTCTCACTCCTCCCCGTCCCACCTCGCTGCGTCCATCGAGGGCCGATCCATTCGGATCGTCACGAGGATCTCACGCGAACTGATTGCGACGTCGCCGCGCAGTCAACGCGAGTGCGAGAAGGCCCGCAGTGATCGCCGTCACATATTCGGGTTCGGGAACCACTGCGAGCGCGGCCGGAGTAAAGCGGTCGAGGCTGATCACGTCGCTACTCACGCCGGTGGTCGGATCGATTACCGCGTAGAACGTCGTCGTCGTGTCCCCCGGCTGATAGGTGAGATTTCCGATCAGGTAGAGCATCCCAGTTTCGGCCGAGAAGCTGAGACTCGCATTATCCCAGGCCCGGATGTCCCAGCCAGAAAGCGCGCTCGTCGGGCAATTCGCAGGCGTGCAACTCGCGAGATCGACTTCGTAGAAACCGGTCGGGTCGAATCGCGAAGCCAGAAAGAGTCGGTTCTGGAGACTGTCGTAGGCCATGCCGCTGAAGGTGACGGCCGGACTGATATTCAAGCCACCGATCAGGTTGGCGGTCGACGGCGAAGCTGGATCGATCCAACGAAATTGCCCGGACGAACCGTCTACCTCGAGGACGATCAACCGATCGTCGTTCGACGCGGGGGTCGCCCCGGGGTCGTAGGCCATCGAGACGATCTCCTCCGCACCATTCGCGATCGCGCCCACGAAGGAAATGACCGTGCCGGTTACGGGATCGAGGATCACGACCGCATCGTCGAAGACGGTCGGAACGATTCCGTAGAGCGTCCCCGAGTCCTTCGCATAAGCCATCGCCCGAATATCATCCGAGGTCGGAGAAATCTGCCCGAGGTTCGTCCAGTCACCGGAAAGCGCCGAGACGCGGAGTGCGTCCTCGGGGGGTCCGAAGGAGTCGCCGGGATCGGCCGCGGCGAGCAGCTGAACGCCGGCGTCGGACGTGATCCCTCCACACAGCCCACCCGAACAGACACCCCCGACAACCTCGCTGCAGATCGCTCCATCCGGGAGAAGTCCCGAGGCGTCATCATGGCAGGAACAATCGACCCCACTCGAGAGTTCGGTGCGCGCGTCTCGATAGCGGGTGCATTCCGTTGCGTTCAAACACGCACCCAGGCCCGGCGTCAGAACCGTCCCCTGCATCAACTGACACGGTGCACCCGCGACGTGTGACAGACAGGCGTTGTGGCCTCGCTCGTGAGCGATCACACTTGCCAGCGTGCCGTCGTCCAGGGCGTCGACGGTCACGAACATCCAGAGATTGGGGTCGTCATTGGGGTTGTTCGTACAGCCCGGACGAATTGCGCAACCGAGCGCACCGATCGAGGGCCCGCTGCAATAGGTCGCGCTGTCGATGAGAAAGGCGCTCGACCCGCTAGCGAGTGCGGCGATCCTGTCCTGGTCGTCCGCGTCATCGACCACATCGAGTCCATCCTCCGGCATCCCGAACGTCACGAGCGCCGCCGACCTCGCCAGCCGCGTGCAGCAGGGTTGATCGATCGGACCCTGCCGGCCCTCGAGCAGCCTGTTCGACGTGACGAGTGCGGTATCGATCACGGTCTGCCAGTAGGCCAGATCTTCGCCCGCTCCCGGGTTGATCAGATCGACGTGGACGTACCAGGTCAGATCGTGCAGATCGACTTCGGGCGCCGCCAAAGCCGACGGGGCGACCAGCAGGAGCGCAACGATTCCCGCGAACAGGGCGCAGCCCAGCGAGAACAGCGAGTGACGCCGCCGCGATCGATTCTGGAGATTCGCCGGAGGCGTCATCGAGCCATCCCCTGAAAGCCACCCCGGATATAGGCGTCGCGGGCTGGATCCGCGTCGCGGCCAGTCTGAGGACGGCCCGCCTCGGCACGCGCTGCCTCCGCGCCACGGCCAGTCTCGGCGCCGCGCCCGGCATCGAGACCAAGACCGCCTGCGGATTCGCGATGCAAGCGGCGCGCGCCCTCGAGATGGTCACGGAATCGCTGATCGGAAGCGTCGCCCCGGACGCGATCGAGCGCCGCACCGGCTTCGGGCATGCCCGTCCGCGCCAGGCAGGTCGCCGCAGAGCGTCTGGACTGCGAAACCAATCGCGCTCCCCGGTGATGCCTGAAAGTCCAGGTGGGGGCCTCGGATTCGTTCAGCTGGGCCTCGAGTCGAGCGAGTGCCCGCGGATCATGACGGGCCAGGTGCCCGAGTGCCGCGGGCAGGGCCTGCCAGGTCCGGAACGTCGCGCGATCGATCTCGCCCTCGCGGGGGGTATCCGCCCAGTCACGAATCGCTTCAAAACCGCCGCTCGGGTGACAGATTCCGATCGCCAGCAGCACCTGTGCGTGGCTCCGGCTCTCCCGGGGATCGGCCAGCATCTCGATGAGCTGGGCACAGCCATCGGGACCGATCCGCTCCGCCTGCTCCTCGGGCATGCCCTCGTAGTAGACGCCGCGTACCAGCGTCACGGTCTCGTCGACCGACAGCGTCTGGGCCACCGCCTCGCCCGGTGCAGACAGAATCAACCCCATCACCCCCCCCACCGCCGCGAGGAGTGCGATGGCCTCACGTCGACGAAGGCCCGGTCTGGATTGATCTCGATTCGTCATCTTCCCCACGATTCCCCGGAAACCGGGCTTCGATCCCGCCATCCTAACATTCGGGATTCTGATCCTGAATATTGACACTGTCATTTATTCCGCGATTCTCATCCGACCGGCACATTTGTGTCGCGGACCACGCATCCGACCGGCAACATACCGGCCTCGATCCGAGCCCCACGCGACCCCGCACGCGCACGAGCGACTCAGACGCGTACACCCAGAGAGTGCTTTGCCCGTTCGTCTCCGATCGTCCTCGAGCGGAGCGATGCAAAGTGACTCGCAGGCGCACATGGAGACCCAGCGATGAATTTCGATTTTTCCGACGAGCAGAAACTCCTGCAGCAAACCGCGCGGGACTACCTCGAGGCGAACTCGCCGCTCTCGACCTGCCGCGAGATCCTGGAAGGTGACCAGCCCTACGCCGCCGAGCTGTGGAAGGGTGCCGCGGAAATGGGCTGGCAGGGCGCCGTGATCCCGGAACAATACGGCGGTGCCGAGTTCGGCCATCTCGAACTCGCCATGATCGCGTACGAAGTCGGCCGCTCTTTGGCACCGATTCCCTTTGGCCCGAGCGTCTATTTTGCGACGGAGGCAATCCTCCGATTCGGCAGCGAGGCACAAAAGAGTACCTGGCTCCCGAAGCTCGCCGACGGCTCTGCAATCGGGACCTTTGCACTCTCGGAGAAGCCCGGCCAGAACGCGGCAGAGAACATCGCGGCGAGTGTGAGCGGTGGAAAGCTCTCGGGCGAGAAGATGCCCGTCGCGGATGGCGACGTCGCCAGCGTGGCCATCGTCGCGGCAAAGGAAGGCGGGCAGGTTGCACTCTACCTCGTCGACCTCGAGGGCAGCGGAGTCGAGCGGCAAGCGCTCGATTCCTTCGATCCGAGCCGCAGCCAGGCGCGGATCCGCTTCGACGGAGTCGCCTGTGAGAAGCTCGGCGATTCGGATGCGGACGCAATCACCCGGCTGCTCGATATCGCCGCGGTCTTGCAGTCCTTCGAACAGGTCGGCGCCGCAGAGCGGGCGCTCGAGATTACTCGCGAGTTCATCCTCGGACGTTATGCCTTCGGCAAGCCGATCGCGGCATTCCAGGCGATCAAGCACCGCATGGCCGACCTCTGGTGCAAGATCGAACTCGCCCGCAGTAACGCCTACTACGCGGCCTGGGCCCTCGCCAATGACGACCCGGAGCTCAGCACGGCCGGCGCGATTGCGCGCATCTCAGCGTGCGAAGCATTCGAGGACACGACGGTCGAGATGATCGAGTTTCACGGCGGTGTCGGATACACGTGGGAATACGACTGCCACCTCTTCTATCGACGCGCGAAACTGCTCTCTTCTTCGCTCGGCACCCCCAAATACTGGAAGAACCTGCTGATCGACCGGCTGCAGGCCGAAGCCGCCGCCTGAACGACGACCGGGGTCTTCGCACAGGACCCCCTTCTCGACACGCCCCATCGGGGCTCGCGAATCGCGACCTGCCCCGCCTCCGAATAGAGGAGATCGAAAAATGGATTTCAACGACACCCCCGAAGAAGCGGCCTTCCGCGCCGAAGCACGCGGCTGGCTCGAAGCCAATGCCGAGTCTCTCGGCGCAAACGAATCCGTGCCGGGCATGGGTGAACTCATGACGCCCGAAATCGTGGCTGAAGCCCAGGCCTGGCAGAAGAAGAAGGCCGAGTCCGGCTGGGCCTGCATCACCTGGCCGAAGGAACTCGGTGGTCGCGCCGCAACGCCGATGGAAAACGTGATCTGGAACGAGGAACAGGCCCGATTCAAGCTGCCGGCCAATATCTTCACGATCGGGATCGGGATGTGCGGCCCGACGATCCTGGCCCACGGCACGCCGGAACAGAAAGAGCGCTGGATCCCGCGAATGCTCTCGGGTGAAGACATCTGGTGCCAGCTCTTCTCCGAACCCTCGGCCGGCTCGGACCTGGCGGGCCTCCGAAGCACCGCCGTCAAGGACGGCGACGATTGGGTGATCAACGGCCAGAAGATCTGGACGAGCGGGGCCCAGATCTGTGAGTGGGGCATCCTCGTCGTGCGCACCGACCCGACGGTCGTGAAGCACGCCGGCCTCACCTATTTCGTGGTCAACATGAAATCGCCCGGCATCGAGATTCGACCGATCACCCAGGTCAACCGCGCCCAGGGCTTCAACGAAGTCTTCTTCAGCGACTGCCGAATCCCCGACGACCATCGCATCAGCGAAGTCGGCAATGGCTGGAGCGTCGCGCTCACGACGCTCATGAACGAGCGCCAGTCGATCGGATCGGGCATGGGCATCGGGGCGCTCGAGGACCTCGTCGCGTACGCCGCCGAGATCGAAATCGACGGTGCACCCGCGATCGACGATCGCCAGGTCCGCGAGCAGATCGCCGACTACATCGTGAAGGCCCGTGGCCTCAAGAATACCTCGCTCCGCACGCTGACCGCGCTCTCCCAGGGACGCCCGCCGGGCCCCGAAGCGAGCATGGGCAAATTGGTGGGCGCCGCCCTCCAGCAGGAAGCCGCCTCCTTCGCAATGGATCTCGCGGGTACATCCAGCGCGCTCCTCGACAGCGATGCGGCACCGGCCGCGGCCGCCTGGCAAGAGCGATACCTCTCGCTGCCGGGCCTTCGGATCGCGGGCGGAACGGATGAGATTCTCCGTAACATCATCGCTGAACGGGTGATGGGGCTACCCTCGGATGCGCGCGCCGACAAGGGCATCGCCTTCAGGGACATCCCGAGTGGGCCGCCCAATGCCTGAAAAATATGTTCACCGCGAGGGGTTGCCGATCCTGGTCCGCCACACGGGCCGCACGACACTTCCCCAGACGCCGCCTGCGCTGGGTTCGAGTCCGGCGATCGTGTGTCTGCACGATGCGGGGCTCCAGAGTTCCGTCTTCGTCGATCTGTTGGGCGCCTCCGCGCTCGCCACATCTGGCGAAGACGCCGGCGCGATCGCCTTCGACCTGCCGGGACACGGTCGCTCGGGCAGCCTCGACTCCCTTCCGTCGATCGCTGACATGACCGAGATGGCGAGTTGGATCGCGGGCTGGTGTCAGGCCGAGCGGCCGATCCTGCTCGGCCACGGCATGGGTGCCCTCATCGCACTCGAGTGGGCACGGACGCAGCCCGACTCGGTTGGCGGCCTCGTGTTATGCGGCGTCGGACTCGCACTCGGGATCGAAGACGAAGTGATCGAGACCATGCGCCAGGTGACGCGCGGCAAGGCACCCCGACCCTTCGATCCGAGCCGGGTCTGCAAGGACGGGGGGCAGGACATGATGCGGCGGGCCTATATGGAGGGAATCCAGACCGATCCGCGCGCGACGCTCGTCGATCTCGAAGCCAGTCGAGCCTGGGCCGATTCGTTCGACGGTGGCAAGGGAATCCGCTGCCCCGTCTCCATCGTCCAGGGCACAGCCGAGAACGAGGCATGCCGCTCGCGAGCGGAAGCGCTGGCCGGCTCCCTCGGCTCCGCATCCACCACCGAAATCGAAGGCGCCGCCCACTTCCTTCCCCTCGAACAGCCCAAAGCACTCGCCTCCGAGATTCGCCGGGTCGCGGAGGCCCTCTGAGAATGGGAACGAACAGCTTCTCAGGTCAGATCGCAATCGCAGGCATCCACGAATACGAAAGCCGCTGGGCCCCGGACAAAACCGACTTCCAGATCATGGCTGAGTGCGCCCGCGAGGCCCTCGACGACGCGGGCCTGCAGCTCTCCGACATCGACGGACTCTTCGGGGCGACGATGGGGATGGGCCCGATGGGCATGGTCCAGCTCTCGGAATATCTGAACATCAAGCCCCGATACCTCGACGGCAGCAATATCGGCGGCTCTTCCTTTGTTTCCCACGTCGCCCACGCGGCCGCGGCGATCCACTCGGGTCTCTGCGAGATCGCACTCATCCTGTACGGAAGCACCGCAGCGTCGGACGCGATGGCGATCGGAACTGGAAACTCGAGCGGTCGCGACCCGGCCTCGGCCTTCAACTCGCCCTACGGCATGACCCTCGTGTCCTCCTACGCGATGGTCGCCCAACGACACATGTTCGAATTCGGGACGACCTCGGAGCAGCTCGCCGACATCGCCGTTTCCACGCGTCATCACGCCTCGCTCAACCCCCACGCGAAGATGCGCCGACCGATCACCCGCGACGAAGTCCTCGAGAGCCGAGGGATCGCCGACCCACTCCATCTACTCGATTGCTGCATCATCAGCGACGGGGGCGGCGCTCTGATCGTCACGTCCCTCGAGCGCGCCAGGGATCTCAAGCAGAAACCGATCATCGTCCGAGGAACCGGCGAGTCCGTCGCGCATCGGGAAATCGGCGCTCCCGACCTGACGACGATCGCGGCCAGACAATCCGGCGAGCACGCCTTCGCGATGGCGGGCATGACCCCCGCAGACATCGATTTCTGCACGATCTACGACTCCTTCACGATCACGGTCCTGTGTACCCTCGAGAACCTCGGTTTCTGCAAGAAGGGCGAGGGAGGCCCCTTCGTCGAAAAGGGCGGAATCGGACTCGCTGGACGAATGCCCGTCAACCCGGACGGCGGCGGACTGTCGTCGAATCACCCGGGCATGCGCGGCATCTTCCTCGTGATCGAGGCGGTGAGACAGCTGCGTGGCGGACTCGGCGCACGCCAGGTCGAGGGTGCCGAAATCGCCCTCGCCCACGGCACCGGCGGTTATCTCGGCTTGATGCATAGCGGCGCGACTCTTATTTTGTCGGGCTGAAGGCTCTTATTTTGTCGGGCTGAAGGCTCACATTCTGACTGGCGGAAGGCTCTCATCCCGACAGCCGACAACACGAGGCCTGAAAATGGCGAACGAAAAAAAGCAGGACCCCGAATACCACGCTCCCGCGATCGATTGGGAGAGTCGAGCCTATTGGGAGGGCTGCGGTCGCGGCGAACTCGTGCTCCAGCGATGCCGCGCCTGTCAGACCGTGCAACATCGCCCCCGCGGCCTGTGTGCGACGTGCCTCTCCGAGGACATCGAACACTTCGTCGCAAGCGGTCGCGGCGAGGTCTACACCTACTCCGTCGTGCGTCAGAATCAGATGCCCGCGTTCAGCGCAGCGGTTCCCTACGTCGTCTCCTACGTGAAGCTCGAAGAGGGGCCGCAGCTTTTGACCAACATCGTCGGCTGCGAACCCGACGAGGTCTCGATCGGGATGGCCGTCAAGGTCGACTTCGTGCCGACTCCCGCGAAGAATGGCGACGTGCTCGGCGTGCCGAGGTTCGTGCCCGCATGATCCTCGATCTCCATTCCCATTCGGTCGCCTCGGACGACGGTCGCGCCAAGGTCGAGAACTACTGTCAGTGGATCCAGCGCAAGGAATTGCTGCTCGACGGATTCGTGCTGACCGAACATCGACAATTCGACGATGCCAACGACTACCGCGCTCTAGAGGACAAGTTCGGCCTGCTGATCCTGAAGGCGAGCGAAGTCGAAACCGAGTACGGCCACGTCCTCGTCTTTGGCGTCAACGCGGACCTGCGCGCCTCCTTCGATTTCACGAAAATCGACAACCCGCTCGCGAAGGTGCTGGAAGAATCGAAGCGCGCGGGCGCCGTCGCGGTACCGTGCCACCCCGGCCGTCCCAAGGTCGGAATGTGCGCCCATTGGGAGACCCGAGGCCCGGTCGACGGCGTTCACACCATCGAGACCCTCAACGGCGGCAGCCGAGGAGGGGAGAACGAAGAAGCCCAGGCGATGGCCTCGCGATACGGCTGGAACTCGATCGGCGGCTCCGACTCGCATATCGTGAGTCATATCGGCCGCTGTGCCACCCGCTTCGACGACGAGATCCGGGATATCGACGAACTCGTTCGCGCGCTCCAGGGAGGACGTTTCGAGGCCATCCTGCCCGAATCGAGCCCCTGAGCGAATCTTTGCCGACGATCGACAACGCTCCGCAGATCACCGAAGCTCAGCGCCGCAGCCCGCTTTCGCGACGACCATCCGCCCACCCAGACATGGAATGAACATGAACGCAGCAGAATTGAAGGCCCAGTTCACCGGCTACGTCTTCGACGAAATCGAACTCGACGCTGAAACCGAGTCACTCGTCAATTTCGCAACCGCCTGTGGCGAGACCCAATCAAGATTCATCGATCCCGAGGACGCCGACTTCCAGGCTGTGCCGAACTACCTCACCCGCATCCACGGCATGAGAGCCATGCCCGACGATTTCCCGATCGAGATGCATCGCTGTTTCGACGCGGGCAAATCGATCGAGTTTCACGCCGCGGTTCGCCCGGGCGACAAGATCCAGGGCCGAAGCGAGATCGCCGACATCTATGAAAAGTCGGGCCGCTCGGGAACCATGCTCTTCATCGTCCACCGCATGAACTTCTACAACCAGGGCGGCGACCACCTCGCCACCGTTGATTGGCGCCTCGTCCAACGCGAATTCGATTGAGAGCTGATTGAGATGACAACGATGAAAACGATGACAACCGCCGTAGACAAGAGTTTCAAAGATGTCGAATTCGGCGAAGATCTTCCGACGATCCAACCCGACGTCTCGCTGCCGAACGTGAAAGTCTTCGCCAAGGCCGCCAAAATGGAGGCCGGCCGCTTCATCGACCACGAAGACGCGCGTAAAAACGGCCTCCCCGGCGCGATCGTCCCCGGCATCATGAGCCAGGGCATCCTCGTGGCGCTGATCCATCAGTGGGCGCCTAACGCCAAAGTCCTGAACGTCGATACGATCTTCCGGGCCCCGCTGCTCGTCGATTCGAAACCGACCGCGAGCGGCGTCGTAACCGATATCGACGAGGAAACGAAGGTGATCGAAATCGATCTGACGTTGAAGAACGAGAAGGGCGAGACCCCCGTCATGGGGACGGCAAGGATTACGCTCTAGCTCGCTCGAGATCGCGGGATCGCCACGCTCGACGCCCGCGGGTTCCCTTGCCACACTTGACCAGGCCTGCCAGTCTTCCTGACAAAATTCCCGTACGCTCGCTCCTCTGTTCAGCGGTTGCGACCCCGAACGAGAATTCAAGAGGCAGGCCAAGAGGCAGACGACGAAACAAGGAGCCCCACCCATGCACGATCTCATCATACGCGGCGGAAAGATCGTCGATGGAACCGGCAAGGACGCATTCATCGGCGATATCGCCGTCCGTGACGGCAAGATCACGCACGTCGGGACAGTCGAAGGCGAGGCCCGCCGCGAGATCAACGCGGAGGGTCGACTCGTCACGCCCGGCTTCGTCGACATCCATACCCACTACGACGCCCAGGCCACCTGGGATCCACACCTGTTGCCGTCGGGCTGGCACGGCGTGACGACTGTCGTCGTCGGCAACTGCGGCGTCGGCTTCGCCCCGGCGAAGCCCGATCAGCACCAGATGCTGATCGAGCTCATGGAAGGTGTCGAAGACATCCCGGGCGCCGCACTTTCCGAAGGCATCAAGTGGGATTGGGAGACCTTCCCCGAATATCTCGACGCGCTCGACCGGGCGCCGAAAGCGATCGACATCGGAACCCACGTGCCCCACGGCTCGGTCCGCACTTATGTAATGGGCGAGCGTGGCGCGAATAACGAGGCAGCGACCGCACAGGACATCAAGGAGATGGCGGCGATCGTGAAGGAGGGCATTCAGGCGGGGGCCCTCGGCTTTTCCACGTCGCGCACGATGGGCCACAAGGCACTCAACGGCGAACCGGTCCCCGGTACTTTCGCTACGGAAGATGAGCTCTTCGGAATCGGCCGGACTCTCGGGGAACTCGGAACGGGTGTCTTCGAGTTGGCCGGTGCAGGTGCGGCAGGCGATATCGGTGGCGACGAGATCGATTCCGCTCTCAAAGAGATCGATTGGATGCAGCGGCTATCGAAGGAGATCCAACGGCCCGTGTCTTTCGCGATGCTGCAATTCGATTCGGCACCGAATCAGTGGCGCGAACTGGTCGAGATCTGCCGCAAGAGTCAGGCCGACGGCGCTGACGTCCTCGCGCAGTTTGCACCCCGTCCGTTTGGAATCCTGACCGGACATCAGACCGAAGCGAATCAGTTTCTCAGTCGCCCGGCCTATCTCGAGATCAAGGATCTCCCGCTCCCCGAGCGAGTCGAGCGCATGCGGGATCCGGCCGTGCGCGAGCGGATCCTCGGCCCCGAGCGAGATACGAGCGCCGGCTTCGGAAGCATGCTCGACAACCCCGAGATGCTGAAAAAGATCTTCCCGCTCGGCGATCCACCGGATTACGAACCCGGCCCGGAGCAGAGCATTTGGGCAATCGCGCAACGCGAGGGCAAGAAACCCGACGAGGTCCTCTACGACTACATGTTGCGCGACGAGGGGAAGGAGCTGCTGCTGCTCACCTTCTTCAACTACAGCGACGGCAACCTCGACCTCATGCACGAACTCTTCAACGATGATCGCGCTGTCGTTTCGCTGGGCGATGGCGGCGCGCATTGCGGTGTGATCTGCGATGCCTCGCTCCAGACGTTCATGCTGACCCACTGGGCGCGCGACCGCAGCCGGGGTCCGAAGATTAGCCTCGAGCAGGCGGTCAAGGCGATAACCCAGGACACCGCAACGGTCTACGGACTGAACGATCGCGGGATCATCGCCCCGGGCTACAAGGCCGACTTCAACGTAATCGACTTCGAGAACCTGTCGCTACGGCGACCGGAGATGGTATTCGACCTGCCCGGCGGCGCGCGAAGGCTGATCCAGAAGGCGACGGGCTACGACGCGACGATCGTTTCCGGTGAAATCGTGATGCAGGGCGGCGAGGCCACCGACGCCCGACCCGGCCAGCTGCTTCGTGGAGCCCGCCCGGCACCGGCCTGAAAAGCTTCTCGATCGCGTCCGTCCGGCGCTCGACAAAAAATCGACGGAGCCCGTCGCCACGCGGGGCGGGGGGCCTCGCTGGAGCCGGCGGCCCTACTTCGCTTCTCGATGACCGAGGAGAGCCCAGGCGCTGCGTGCGCCATCGATCGCCGCGCTCATGATCCCACCCGCGTAGCCGGCCCCCTCGCCGACCGGCCAGACATTCGAAAAGCCTCTGGCCAGACGCGTTTCGCGGTCTCGAGGGATTCGCAGGGGCCCCGAACTCCTCGACTCGATCCCCACGAGCAGACCTTCCTCTCCCGCGTAGCCGGGAATCTTCTTGTCGAATCGCCGGAGCGCACCGCGTAGCGAGGCCGTCATTCTGGGGGGCAGGAGTTCGTCGATCCGGATCGCTGCGAGACCGAGCTTGTAGCTGCTGCGTCCGAGCACGGAACTCTCGCGACCCTTCAAGAAATCACGAACGCGCTGGGCCGGAACCGTATAGTCGCCCCCCCCCGCTTCGAAGAATTCCGTCTCGAGCCGCTCCTGAAACTCGACACCTGCGAATACCCCTTCCCCGAAATCGCCCGGCCCGACGTTCATGACGAGCCCGGAGTTTGCAAAGGGCGACGAGTGTTTCGAGTTGCTCATCCCATTCGTGCATAACATCCCGGGCTGGGCGACAGCCGCCACGATCTGGCCTCCCGGACACATACAGAAACTGTGCACCGCCGAGAGTTCCCGGGTCGACTTGACGGACAGGGAATAGTAGGCGTGGCCCAGACGTTCGAGGTCGGCCCCCGCACCGAATCGCCCCACGTCGATCAGCGCCTGCGGATGTTCGATTCGCAAACCGATCTGAAAGGGCTTCGACTCGAGGATCAACCCCTCCTCCGCGAGCGAGCGCAGGCTGTCGCGAGCGCTGTGACCGAGTGCCAGGACGACCCCATCGCAGGGAAGCTCGCCCTCGGAGGTCCTGAGAGCGCTGACCGTGCTCGCCTCCTTGCGGACGAGACCCTCGAGCCGCGTCGCGAAATGGAATCGCACACCCATGTCCTCGAGGCGCGATCGCAATCTGGGCAGAATTCGATGCAGCCGGTCGGTGCCGACGTGGGCACGCGCATCGAAGGCGATCTCGGGATCGGCCCCGGCTTCGATCAGGGTCTGCAAGATCGGAGCCTCGAGCGCGTGCTGAGTGCGCGTGTAGAGTTTTCCGTCGGAGTAGGTCCCCGCGCCGCCCTCCCCGAAGAGAAGGTTGTTCTCCGGATCGAGTTCCCGGGTACGCGTAAAGCGAGCCACCGCCCGCCCACGTTCAGGCAGCGCAGGTCCGCGATCGATCAGATCGACGGCCACGCCATGGATCGCCAACGTCCAGGCCGCATAGAGCCCCGCCGGTCCACTGCCAACGACCACCACCCGACGACCACGCCAGGCCGGATCGATCCGAGGCAGCTCGAAAGAAACCGGCTGCTCGACCGGACGCGCACGCCCGCTCTTCAGCGCTTTTGCGAGTGCGACCCCTCCCGCAGCAGCGGGATCGAGATCGAGATCGACGTGATACACGAAACGCAGGTCGTGCGTGAGACCGCGACGGCGAGCATCGACCGACCGCCGCGCAATCTGCAACCCACGAATATCGTCCTCGGAGATGCCGATGCGTTGCGCACTCCTTGCGCGCAAGAGCGTTTCGGGCTCGTCGATCCCGAGCTCGACGGCCATCGCGCGAATGCGATGTGATCTGGATGACGTGCGGGATTCGGCGAGGGGCGATGAGTCGTTGGGATCCGTCATGAACTCCCGGAGTCTATCGCCTCAAGCGAGTTCTCGGGGACGCCGATTGAATGCGAAACAGTCGGGAAGGGTCTGATTCCGTGGAAGAATGGAACGAACCAAGCGGGCATGAAGCACAATTGAATGCCCAGAATGGACAGAGCGTGATGCCCCTCTCGAAGGATCCAATTCTGGTGGTCGGACCCGATGGACCGTTTCAACGCGCGCTGGCGCACGAGGTCGAATCCCTACCGGCGCCGGTCGTGACGGCGGAGTCGATCGCGACGGCGACGGCGACGGCGAAGATCCAAGACGGGGATCGTGCGCCCGCGATCGTGCTGCTCCCCGAGAGCGAGATCCATGCAAACGAGTTCGAGGCGGAATTCGCTGAACTCCGGATTCGAATGGGCTCCCGCCGACTCATCCCGATCGCCTTCGGGCGCGCGCCCGACGCAGCCCGCCGTCGCGAGATCCGACAGGCCGGCGTCGAGCTCGCGCTCTTCGGTCGTTTCGGCCGTCACGCGTTGCGCTTTCAGATCAATCGCGCGCTTTCTCCCTTCGCAGATCGCGCCCATCGTGGCGAACTGCGCGCACCGAAGGAATGGCGAACCCGAACCTACTCTGCCGGCCGGGAAAAGGGAGTTCGCTGTTATAGCCTGTCCTCTCGAGGAGCCTATTTCGTCACACCCCGGCCCTGGGTCGTCGGATCGGAGATTGCCCTCGAATTGCCGCTCGGACTCGACCGACTGCTCGTCTCGGGAAGTATCTTATACACGAATGTCGGCGACGAGACCGACCGCCGCGGTCTGCCGCGCGGCATGGCCGTCGCGTTCCGTCCGCTTTCACAGCATTTCCGACAAGTGATCCGCGAAGACGTGACCACCGCCCAGCAGGTACTCGAAGTCTGAGCGCTAAGCTCGCCTCCGAGGGGAACATGTCCATGGATCCGGCCCGACTCGAACCGGCTCAACGAAGCGCCGACCTCGAGTCCATTCAAGCCCAGACCTTCGACCTCGTCGTGATCGGCGGGGGCGTCGTCGGTGCCGGGACAGCCCTCGATGCCGCGAGTCGCGGACTTTCCGTCGCGCTGATCGAACAACGCGATTGGGCCGCCGGAACGTCGAGCCGCTCGAGCAAGCTCATCCACGGCGGCCTCCGCTACCTCGAACAGCTCGACTTCCGACTCGTCCGAGAAGCGCTCAGCGAGCAAACGCTGATGCTCGAGCGGCTCTGCCCCCACCTCGTGCGCCCCGTCCCCTTCATTTTCCCCCTGACCCATCGCTTCTGGGAACGCGTCTATATCGGCGCCGGCACCCTCCTCTACGACATGCTGGCAGGCAAGCGCTCGCTACCCGGCCATCGCCATCTCACCCGACGGGGTGTACTCGCTCGCTTCCCGGGATTGCGCAGCGACCGGATGATCGGAGGAATCCAGTATTGGGATGCCCAGGTCGATGACGCGCGCCATACACTCGCCCTCGTTCGATCGGCGCGGGTATACGGTGCGGTGACACTATCGAGTGTCCGTGCCGAGGATTTTCGGATGTCCGGGGCCCGCGTTTCGGGTGTCTCCGCGCGCTGCCTCGAAACGGGTCGGGTTCTCGAGATCGAGGGTCGCCAGGTCGTGAATGCGACGGGCGTCTGGACCGACTCGGTCCAGAAACAAGCGGGCCGCGGTCGCGTCCACGTACGCGCCTCGAAGGGCATCCATCTCGTCGTGCCCCGTGATCGAATCCACGGCGACTCCGGGCTGATCCTGAGAACCGAAAAGAGCGTGCTCTTCGTGATCCCCTGGGAGAACCACTGGATCATCGGCACGACCGATACCGACTGGAACCTCGATCTCGCACACCCCGCCGCGAGCCGCCGAGACATCGACTATCTCCTCAACCGCGTGAACGCCGTCCTCGCGGAACCGCTTCGCCACGACGATATCGAAGGCGTCTACGCCGGCTTGCGACCGCTTCTTCGGGGCGAAAGCGACGCGACGAGCAAACTCTCCCGCGAACACGCCGTCAGCCAATCGGTCTCAGGATTGATCACCGTCGCGGGCGGCAAGTACACGACCTATCGAGTGATGGCCAAGGACGTCGTCGATGTCGCGGCGCGCGGTCTCGAACAGAAAGTGCCCGAGAGCTGTACCGATTCGATCCCGCTCGTCGGCGCGGCGGGCTACCGAGCACATTGGAATCGACGCGAAGCCGTCGCCGAGAAGTCCGGCCTGCACGTGAATGTGATCGAGCATCTCCTGAATCGATACGGCGCGCGGACCCACGAACTGCTCGAGCTGATCCGCGAGACGCCATCGCTCGGTCTCCCGCTCGAAGGCGCTCCGACCTACCTCGCGGCCGAAATCCACTACGCCGCATCCCACGAAGGCGCACTTCACCTCGACGACGTCTTGACTCGCCGCACGCGAATCTCGATCGAGACCTTCGATCGAGGTGTCGTCGCCGCTCGCCCGACGGCGAGGCTGATGGCCGCGATCCTCGGCTGGGACGAAGCCACCCTGGCCGGCGAGATCGAGCATTATGACGCCCGCGTGCGGGCCGAGCGCGAGAGTCAGACCCAGCCCGACGACCAGACGGCGGATGCCGCCCGCGTCGGTGCCCCGGACGTGAGACTCCTGGGTGCGCGACCCGAGCGGGCGCCTATCGTATCCCTCGAGGAGCGGCGCAGCAGAGACTGATTGACCTTGAGGAGGATCCAATGGCAGCGAAGACCGCGATGAACGTGACCACGACAAATACAGGGAATCGAATCGGCGGCCGTGAGAGCCTGAAAGGCCAGCGTGCGATCGTGATCGGTGCGAGCAGTGGCATCGGCCTGTCGACCGCCGAAACGCTGCTTTACGACGGCGCGGATGTCTTGATCTGCGCACGCAACGAAGAGCGTCTCGAAGCCGCCGGGAGACTCCTTGGCGAAAGAGTCCCGGACGCTACGGGCTCTCTCTCGACGCGGGTTTGCGACGGCATGGACGGTTCCCAGGTGCGTCTGGCCATCGAGGAAGCCGCGGGAGAGACGGGCCTCGACATCGCCATCACGATCCCCGGCGGCGGCAACTACTGCCCGATCCTCGGCTACGAAGACGATGACTTCAGCGCGACGATCGACATGAATATCCGTCCCACCTTCTTGATGATCAAATACGCCGGGCTCGCGATGGTGAAATCCGGCGGCGGTTCGATCGTCATCGTGTCTTCGACCGCCTCGATCCTCTCTTCCCCGTTCCTGTCCGCGTATTGCGCCTCCAAGGCCGCCTGCGATCAACTCGTCAAGGTCGCCGCCGACGAGGTCGGACAACATGGAATCCGGGTCAACGCCGTCCGTCCGGGCCTGACGCGAACCGGCGCAACCGACAGCATGTTCGAGAACCGTCCGCTGATCGACGCCTTCCTGGCCGAGCAGCCACTCCAGAAGGACGGTGCGCCCGAGGATATCGGCCGCGCGATCCGTTTCCTCGCCGGCCCCGAATCCGCCTGGATCACGGGACAATGTCTCACCGTCGACGGCGGCCACACCATCCGAAAATTCCCCTGGCTCGAGGACGTCGCCCGCAGCGTCGCCGGCGACGCGGTTTTCGATTCGATCGAGCGGGGCGAGCTACGCTGAGCGGAAGCGGCGAGGTCCGCAGATCGAAGGATTGCCGGCATGCAAGAGCAGCAGCCTCGAACTCATTCTGAGGCGACGACCGAGCCACCCTCCCCCAGGCTCGAGCGGCTTCGCGAAGACGGCTACGTGATCCTGCCCGACCTGCTCTCACCCGCGCAGGTTCGAAGGGTGCGCGAAGAGCTCGAGCCTCATCTCGGAGCCTTCGGTCGCAACCCCTTCGAAGGCGAGCGAACCCAGCGCATCTACGCACTCCTCGCCAAGGCACCCTCGGTCGCCCTGCTCGTCGAAAACGCCGCCGTATTGGCGTTGATCGATGCCTTTCTCTGGAAGACCTACCTGCTCTGGGGGGCGCTCGCGATCAACCTCCATCCGGGAGAGACCCGTCAGGACTATCATTGTGACGACGAAGCGGGCGCCCCACCTCGCCCGCGCCCGGCCCAGGGAATGAGCACGATGTGGGCGCTCGATGACTTCACACAGGAAAATGGTGCGACCGAGATCATCCCCGGGAGCCATGCCTGGGGTCCCGACGAATCGCCCGAGCCGAAGGATCCACGTACCTACAAAGCCCTGATGTCGGCGGGATCGGTCCTGGTCTGGCAGGGATCGCTCTTCCATCGCGGGGGTGCGAACCGGACCGATCGAACCCGGCTCGGCGTCACGATCCAATACTGCCAGCCCTGGCTCCGACAGATCGAGAACATGGTGCTCGCGGTCCCGCCCGCGAAGGCCGTCCAATATTCACCGCGCGTGCGGGAGATGCTCGGCTACGGCCTGATGGAGCCAAGCTTCATGGGCTACGTCGACGGTCGTAATCCCCGAAAGCTCGTAGAAGACATCGAATCATCAAGCTGACCGATCGCCCGCATCCCCACCCACTAGAGGCTGCGGGGGTCCGCCCGATCCATCTCCTCGAGCGCCGGCGGCAAGCTCAGCACATGCCACGCGCCGACCGGCTCGAGCACCTCCACGACTCGTCTTCGGATTGCGCGGTCGAGATCACGGATCTCGCGGCCGAGTTCGAGGCGCCGCGCCTCTGCCAGGGGACTTACCGGGAGCGCCCGCAGGCCGAGGCTGAGATCGATCGGTACGCGTTCTTCGTGATCCTTGAGCGATTGATGATTGCGTGCGAGATAGGCGTGATAGTCCGTTGCGATCTCTTCGAGCACCCCGAGCAGCGAGATCGGGATCACATCATCGATGACCTCCGTACTCGGCCTCTGCCATGCGAGAAGATCTTCTCCAAACGAAACCAGACGCGGCGCCTCGCGTTCGAGGTGGGTCCTGGCGTGCGCATGAACCAGTACCTCGGTTTCGAGCCAACCCGCGAGAATCCAATCGGCTCGACTCGGCCGCGGGCCGAGCAGGAACCCCGCAGCCGCGAGATGAACTTCGAGGCGCTCGAGGGTTCCCCACGACCGGCGCGGCCAGTGGGGTAGCCACAATTCCAGCCAATCCTCGAGCAGCCGAGTACACGTGCGGCGCACCGGCGTGGTCGGGACGAGCGAGGGCTCGGGATGAACCCGCTCGATGAACTCGAGCATCGCGTGGAGATCCGCCAGCACGAATCCCTCGGGCGTCCTCAGATAGGCTCCCTGTTCGCGCCCCGCGCGACTGGCGAGCGCGAACGCGAGCGACGCCGTCTGCTCGACGAACTCGACCTCGACTCGCTTGGCGTGAAGGACCGTCGCGAGGGTGAGGGTCTCCCGCGTCGCCAGGTCGCCGTAGATCGTATATCGCCCCGTCATCGCCGCTTTCTCATTCTCCGGAAGTCACGACCTTCAAGCCCGCTCGCCGAAGCGCAACGTCAGATCGACCTTCGTATCCGGATGCAGAGAGGCCGCGACCGGGCAGCCACGGGCGGTCTGCTCGAGACGGGCTTGCGCCTCGACCGGTAGACCCGCCGGAAGATCGAGTTCGACGACGACCCGGGAAACCCTTCGGCGGGGCTCGAGTTCCATGTGTTTCTCGACTCGAGCGCGGGCACCGTCGAGCGCCCAGCCCTCTCGATCTCCCACGATCGCCATCGTGGTCAGCATGCAGCTCGCAAGCGACGTCGCGAGAAGGTCCGTCGGTGAAAAGGCTTCGCCCTTGCCCTGATTGTCGACGGGGGCATCGGTCTCGAGCGTCGCCTGCGACGGCCCGTGCGCAGCCGTCGTATGCAGACCTCCCTCGTAGACAAGCTTCATTTCAACCATCGATGCGTCCTCCAGCGGGTCACCGCTCGACTCGGGGCACCCACCGGAGAGAGTGCCCGAAACGAAGCGTTCACGCTGCTACGAATGCCCCGAGCCGTGCTAGCTTGCGCGCCTCAGCGCACGAGACCCATGCAGCCAAACGACTCTCCCTCTTCGGTGAAACAATCGGAGACCCGCTCCGATGCCTTATCCGAAGGTACTGCCTTATCCAAAGGTCTTGCCGAAGGTCTAGCTCGTCTGGGCCACGCCGAGTTCCGTCCGGGGCAACGGGAAGCGATCGAGAGACTCCTCGACCAGCGACGCCTGCTGCTCGTCGCACCGACCGGCGGTGGCAAGAGTCTCTGCTACCAGCTTCCGGCACTCATGCTTTCGGGAACGACCGTCGTCGTGTCGCCGCTCATCGCCTTGATGCGCGACCAGGTCGATGCCCTCGACCGACTCGGGATCGAGGCGAGCTTCCTCGCCTCCACCCTGGATGGCCCCGAAATGGCGCGGCGACTCGATGCGCTCGAGAGTGGCCGGCTCCAGATGATCTATGTCGCCCCGGAGCGACTCGTCTTCCCACGCTTCCGCGAGATCCTCCGCCGGATCAAATGCCCCCTATTCGTGATCGACGAGGCCCATTGCATCAGCGAATGGGGCCACGACTTCCGCCCCGAATACCTCGAGATCGGCCGCGTCCTCGCGGAGCACCCCGAGGCCCGGGTGTTGGCCTGTACGGCGACCGCGACACCCTTCGTCCGAGACGAGATTCTCGCCCGGCTCTCGCTCCCCCCGGAGACTCCACAGCTCGTGCGTGGTTTCGCTCGACCCAATCTGTCGCTTCGCGTTTCCGAAGTCGAGCGGGCGACCGATCGCCGACGCGCCGTCGATGGCGTACTGCACGAAACCCTGGGCGAACCCGGCGCGGGGCGAGGTTGCGCAATCATCTACGGCCCGACCCGCAAGAGCACCGAAGCCGAACGAGATCGACTGATCGGCCGCGGCTGGCGGGCGGAGTCCTATCACGCCGGATTGACCGCGGAGCGGCGCGACCGGGTACACGGGGAATTCTCCGACGGAGATCTCGAGATCGTCGTCGCGACGAACGCATTCGGGATGGGCATCGATCGCGCCGACGTTCGCGCGGTGATCCACCTCGCCCCGCCCGGATCGATCGAGTCCTACTATCAGGAGGTCGGCCGTGCCGGGCGCGACGGGGAGCTGGCCGTCGGTCTCATGCTAGTCGGCCCCGGCGACCTCGCGCGCCGTCGCGCGCTGATCGAATCGGATTCATCACTGGGTCTTTCCTCCGGCTCTTCTTCCGGACACTCCACGGCGCCTTTCTCGGGGCAGGAATCGGATCCCGACAATACGGCGCGAGAGGGTGCGCGCCACCGCTGGTCGCTCTTTCTCGAGTTGATGCGCTTTGCCGAAGGTGGAAGCTGTCGGCACGACGCCATCCTCCGCTACTTCGGAGACGAAGAAGAGACGCTCGCGGGCTGTGGTCGATGTGACGTCTGCGAACGGCTGGCCGCGGGTGAATCCCTCGCGAATGCGGAGAGTCCAGAAGAGGTCACACTGATCGTGCGCAAGGCTTTGTCAGGCGTCGCGCGCATCCACGGGCGCTACGGCCTGAGTGCCGCGGTCGCCCTCCTCCGCGGACAAGACGATGCTCGACTCCGGGGCGCGAGACTCGACCTGACGAAGACCTTCGGAATCCTCGCCGACCGTGACGAGATCTGGCTGACGAAGCTGCTCCGCCGCTGTGTGACAGCGGGATGGGTCGATTTCGAGGGCGGTGATCGCCCGGTGGCAGCCCTGACCGAGACCGGCGTGGCGGTGATGCGCGGAGAGCGGGCTGTGCGTCTGTTGCTTCCACTCGAAAAGGGCATTCTTCCGCGCGCCGGTGGCGCGTCGGACAACACAGGGGGCGAACGTTCCTTCGTGGTTCGTCGCAGGGAAGAGGGCGCGCACCGCGGAAGCAGCCCCGAGGATCTGCCGATGGACGACGCGGCGCAGGCGCGCTTCGAGGCGCTCAGGGCCCACCGCCTCGTGACGGCCCAATCCGAAGGCGTCCCGCCCTATGTCGTGGCGACCGACCGGTCGCTGCGAGAACTCGCCGTCCTGTCCCCGGAACGCATCGAGGACCTCACCCTCGCCCATGGCATCGGCGAGGCGAAGGCCAACAAATACGGCGAGGGCATCCTCGCGGTTCTTCGCGAAGTGAACACGGGACTCCCAGACGACTCGCCGGGCGACCGCTGATCGGCGAGCGCAACAACAACGACTCCACCGACCACTCCGATCACGCCGACAACGCCGACAACGCCCAAAACAGAGACCGAACCGACCGCGCCGAGAATCCATCCCGGTCGGCTCAATCGGATTTCAAGCTGTCCGCGATCGCCTCGCTTCCGGTGACTTCGAACGCGCGGGCCTCGGTGGCGGCGGTGATGCGTTCCATCAAGATGCCCTGGAGCCGTTCTGGGATCGCTGCCAGAACGATGACCTGTGCAGGCAACTCGCCGCCCGCGACCCAACTGTGGGGCAGGCTCGGATCGAAATGGATCGAATCCCCGGCCGCGACCACGAACTTTTCGCCGGCGATCTCGACATCCACGCGGCCCTCCTCGACCAGGATCACCATCTCACCGTCAAACTGCCAGGCGTCCGTGCCTTTCATTCCGGCACCCATGCCCGGTTCGATTCGAACGCGCCAGACGTCGAGCTTGTTGCGCGGGATCATGCCGATGAGATGTTCGATCTCGACCCGGTCCTTGACCAAAAGAGACTGACGCTCGTCGCGACGCATGACCGCGACCTGTCGCCCCACGTCGACTTCCGCGAGCAACTCGCTCGGTCGACGGTTCAAGCCATTCGCAACCTTGAGCAATACGCCGATCGTCGGAACGGTCTGGAGATTCTCGATCTTGTGGATCGTGCTCGCCGAGACCCCCGAGCGGTCTCCGAGTTGCTGGAGAGTGAAACCCGCCTCATCTCTCCAGCTGCGAATTCGGGCGGCAATTCGCTCGAGATCTTCGTTCACGTTGTCATCCCCGGGCATAAAGCGTGCGCTTGAAATCAGGTCGAGAGCCGAAGCACTTCGATCGGACCTGAGATCTTCGGCACAGATCCGAGAAACGGTCTGATCCGGTCTGCGCAGTCCGGATCGGTCGCCGTTCGTTTCATCTCCTGACTCGCCCTCAGGATATTTTCGCCTCGAACCCCCGGATCGTGCCCGAAGGAGACGCCTGCGGCAAGGCGCCATCTCCCCGCGATGCATCACGTGCTGCGTAACGCGATCGAAGGATTCGGCGAATGCCGTTTCGAATCGGCGTTATGTCTACCTGCTGACAAAATGTCCACAGTGCAAACGTTTGGACGGCTGCCCCCGCACATGCCCCTCCGTTGCTCGTTCGAATTTTCTGGAACCCATGAGAAACGCCGTGTCCGAAATACACTCGGCAGGATGTGACCGCGCGATGTTCGTGCCGGCGCCGGCGATCGAAACGGCGGCGACAACCCGCGGCCGTCCAACGCCCGGTCCGAATGATCGCACCGGCGCGCGGATCGTCCGCCGAGCGGATCCGGGCCGGCCACGAGTCGCTACGACCCCCCTGGGACGATCGCCTCGGGGCGCTAGAACATGTTTCACCGGCTGAATCTCGCCGTTATAGTCTGCGGGCCACGCGGCGGACGGAATCCGAACGCCGGTCATTTTTCAGCACACCCCCTCCACTCGCCGCCCGCATTTCGCGGCGAGAAGCGAGGGCTCCCTCCGGAGGCGCGGAACAAGATGTACATCGACCTGACCCCCGACCAGAAGGCGCTTCGGGTGAAACTCCGCGCCTACTTCGACAAGCTCATGACCCCCGAGGTCCGCGCAACGGTCAGCGGAATGGAAGGCGGTGCGGAGTACCGCAAGATGGTCCGCCAGATCGGGAAAGACGGCTGGCTCGGAATCGGATGGCCGAAGGAATTCGGCGGCGGCGGCATGACGATGGTCGAACAGATGATCTTTCTCGAGGAGCAGCGCCGCTCGGGCGCGCCCTTCCCCTTCGTCACGGTCTCGACCGTCGGCCCGGCGCTCATGGACTTCGGGAGCGACGAACAGAAGGCCGAGTACCTCCCGCGGATCCTCGCCGGCGAATGCCACTTCTCGATCGGCTACAGCGAGCCCAACGCGGGAACCGACCTGGCGAGCCTCTCGACGACTGCGGTTCTGGACGGTGACGACTGGGTCATCAACGGCACCAAGATGTTCACGAGCGGTGCGATGGACACCGACTATATCTGGCTCGCCGCACGAACCGATCCCGAGGCCAAGAAGCACAAGGGCATTACGATGTTCATCGTGCCCGCGGACACGCCCGGATTCAGCGCTTCTCCGATCCATACGCTCAGCGGCTCGGCGACGGCGATGTCCTATTACGACAACGTCCGGGTTCCAAAGGAGAACGTCGTCGGCGGCGTGAACGGCGGCTGGAAGCTCATCACGACCCAGCTGAACCACGAGCGCGTAGGCCTCGCGGCTTTCGGCTCTGCAACCTATGCGCGAACTGAAGGCGTGATCGCATGGGCTCGCGACACGCAGACACCCGACGGCGGCAAGATGCTCGACCTGCCATGGGTGCAACAGAACCTGGCCGAGGTCTTCGCGCGCATCGAAGCGATGAAGCTACTCAACTGGCGGATGGCGGCGCAGCTCGAAGCGGGCTTCGTAAACCCTGCAGATGCCTCGGCGGTCAAGATCTACGGAACCGAGGTCGTCCTCGAGGTCTACCGGCTGCTGCAGGAGATCGTCGGTCCCAGCGCGCTGGTCCAGACGGGCTCGCCCGCCGCCCAGATCAATGGCGAGATCGAGCACGAATCCAGACTCGGCACGATCAACACCTTCGGTGGCGGGGTGAACGAGATCCAGCGCGAGATCGTATCCATGGCGGGTCTGCGCATGCCACGCGTACCTCGTTAGTCGGAGCTCCGAATGAACAAGGCCAACAGATGACAGAAACCGACCCCCAGAATTCGGCGGCCGAAGACCTCTTGCAGGCGCTTCGCGCTTTCGAAGGCACATCGGACGGGGCCCCCGGCTCTTGCCCCTACCCGGTTAACATGCCGATGATCCATCAATGGTGTGACGCAATCGGCGATCGCAACCCCGCCTATCTCGACGCGGAGTACGCAAAGGAATCGGAGCGCGGGAACATGATCGCGCCGCCGGCCATGCTGCAGGCCTGGACGATGCGTGGGCTTCGACCGAGCACCGCCGAGGAGAAGGCGCACGCCGCCGCCGCGGGCGACAAGAAGTCGGTCCTCCAGATGCTCGACGAGGCCGGCTTCACCTCGGTCGTCGCCACCAACTGCGAACAGGAATATCTTCGCGACCTCGTTCCCGGCGATCAGCTGACACACGAAGTCGAACTCGAATCCGTCTCGCCGGAGAAGAAGACCGGACTCGGTGTGGGCCATTTCGTGACCCAGCTCTACTCGTTCAAGGACGCGTCGGGCGAAGTCGTCGGAACGATGCGCTTCCGAATCCTGAAATTCCGCCCCCCCTCGGCCACCTCCTCGCCGGACGCCTCGGGCTCCGACAAGAAGACCGGGCAAGCAGAAGCGGAACCCGTGATCGGACCGCGAATCCCCGGTGGCCGACCGCGGCCGAGCCTGAACCAGGACGTGACCTTCTTCTGGGAAGGCGCTGCTGCAGGCAAGCTCCTCGTCCAGCGATGCAAGAGCTGCGAAACGCTTCGCCATCCGCCGGGGCCTGGCTGCCCAGCGTGTTCCTCGATGGAATGGGAGCCCGTCGAGATGTCGGGCAAGGGTGAGATCTACAGCTTCGTCCGGCATCACCACCCGCATATCCCGCCCTTCGAAACCGGACACGCCGTGATCCTCGTTCAGCTCGACGAGGGGCCAAGGCTGATTTCGGAATTGGCGGATGAACGGGGCGAGAAACCCGGACAGGACGTGGAGATCGAGATCGGAATGCGCGTCGAAGTCCAATTCGACGAGTTGGAAGAACGGCTGGTTTTGCCGCGCTTCAAGATCGTCGAGCGTTAGGCCCTAATCCCGACGCGTATCCCCACCCGAGGGTGATTCGCGATGCGTTACGAACGGAGACTGACATGAACTTCGATTTCAGCGAAGAGGAAGAGGCGGCCAAGGAACTCGCCGAACAGATATTCGGCGACGCCACGAGCTTCGACCGGCTGCGTGAGGTGGAGGCGGACAACGCGGGTCCGGGCTTTGATCGGGCGCTCTGGGCGAGCCTTGCAGAAGCAAATCTGATCGGTCTCCCGATCTCGGAGGATCACGGGGGACAGGCGTTCAGCAATGTCGCGCTCTGCCTTCTCCTCGAGCAGGCCGGCCGCAATCTCGCGCCCGTACCCCTCCTCGAATCCGTGGTCTACACCGCGCTTCCGATCCAGCAATTCGGGAGCGATCGCCTCAAGAAGGAGCTCCTCCCCAAGGTGGTATCCGGGGAATCTGTCCTCACCGCCGCTTTCTTCGAGATCGGCGCTCCGGCCCTCGCCCGCAAGGCCCGCACCCAGGCAATCGCCGGGGGTGACGGTTTCACGCTCTCTGGCCAGAAGGTTTGCGTGCCCTACGCAGAGGCTGCGGACAAGATCCTCGTGAGCGCGTCGAACGCCGACGGACTCGGCCTCTTCCTGATCGAACCGACCGCCGCGGGCGTTTCTCTCGAGCGACAGGAAACGACGGCCCACGAGCGTCAGTTCGTCCTGAATCTCGATGGCGTGAGTGTCAGCGGCGACGACATCCTCGCGATTCCCGGCCGCGGGGAAGAAATCATCGACTGGCTCGAACCTCGGGCAACGACGGCACTCGCTGCGATCGCGGTCGGCGTCGCCGCCGAAGGCCTGCGACAGACCGCGGTCTACACGGGCGAGCGCAAGCAGTTCGGTCGCGAGATCGGCTCGTTTCAGGGAGTCTCGCTGCGCGCGGCGGATGCGTACATCGATGTCGAAGCGATGCGCTCGACGATGTGGCAGGCCGCCTGGCGACTCGACAACGGCGACCCCGCCGAAAAAGTCGCGGCGGTGGCCAAGTGGTGGGCCTGCATCGGCGGCCATCGCGTCTCCCACACCTGCCAGCATCTCCACGGCGGTATCGGAGCGGACATCGACTACCCGATCCATCGCTACTTCCTCCGCCTCAAGCACATCGCGATGACCCTCGGCGGCGCCAATGAACAGCTTTCGATCCTCGGCGGCCTGATCGCAGAAGAGGCGCGGGCGGGTGTCGAGCCGGGAGCGATCCTCCAATGAGCGCCGCCACGTCGATCTCCGGAACCGAAACCCGCTCGTTCTCGTCGATCGCGATCGGTGACACGCTACCCCCGCTCGCAATTCCGCTCACCCGAACGTTGATCGTATCGACGGCGATCGCATCGCGCGACTATCAGGATGTCCACCACGATCCGGGCCTGGCCCAGGAGCGCGGTTCGCCGGACATCTTCATGAACATCCTGACGACGAATGGATTCGTCGGACGCTTCGTCACGGATTGGACGGGACCGGACGCGAGCCTGCGCAAGATCGACATCCGATTGGGCGCGCCGAACTACCCCGGTGACACCATGACCCTCGAGGGCGCCGTAACCGCGAAGGACGAAGAGACCCGCACGATCGAGGTCTCACTTCGTGGGCATAACAAGATCGGCGACCACGTAACGGGCAAGGTCCTCATCGCATTCCCCAAATGAGTCGCCGAAGGCACTCCCGATTGACTGGAAGCGATCGAATCGGATCCGCTGCCGGATAAGGGTTCCCCATGAAGATGAAGAACGGGCTCAAGAACAAGGCTGCGATCGTCGGCATAGGCCAGACGGAGTTCAGCAAACGTTCGGGTCGCACCGAACTCAAGTTGGCAATCGAGGCGGTCGGGGCCGCCCTCGACGACTGCGGGCTTTCGCCCAAGGACGTCGACGGCATGAGCATCTTCACGATGGAGAATAATCCCGAGAACGAGGTCATCCGCAGCCTCGGCGGGGGGGATCTCCGATTCTTCAGTCGTGTTCATTATGGGGGCGGGGCCGCATGCGCGCCGATTCATCAGGCCGCGATGGCCATCGCGACGGGCTCGGCCGAGGTCGTCGTCTGCTATCGCGCCATGAACGAGCGATCCGAACAACGCTTCGGCGCCGGCGTACAGAATCGACCCAGCGCTCCGACCGTCGAGCAGGTCGGCTTCGGCTGGTATGCGCCCTATGGATTGCTCACGCCCGCGGCCTGGGTCGCGATGTTTGCCCAGCGCTACCTGCATACCTTCGGCGCGACGACCGAAGACTTCGGCCGCGTAGCCGTCGCAGACCGAAAGCACGCAGCAACGAACCCGGCGGCATGGTTCTACGAAAAGCCGATCACGCTCGAGGACCATCAGAATTCGCGCTGGATCGTCGAGCCGATGCGGCTCCTCGATTGTTGCCAGGAAAGTGACGGTGCGGTCGCGGTCATCGTGACCTCGCCGGAACGCGCCCGGGACTTGTTGCAGAAGCCGGCGATGATCCGAGCCGCGGCGCAGGCGATGGCTTCAGACCAGAAGATGATGACGAGCTATTACCGCGAGGACATTTCGGGAATCCCCGAGATGGGGCTCGTCGCTCGTCAGCTCTTCGAAACCGCCGAGATCGGTCCCGACGATATCCAGACCGCGATCCTCTACGACCATTTCACCCCCTTCGTACTCGCCCAACTCGAGGAGTTTGGATTCTGCAAGAAGGGTGAGGCCAAGGACTTCATCCGCGATGGACGGATCGAGCTCGGCGGGGCGCTACCAATCAATACCCATGGCGGCCAGCTCGGCGAAGCCTATATCCACGGGATGAACGGGGTCGCCGAGGGCGTGCGTCAGGTACGCGGGACCGCGGCGAACCAGGTTCCCGATCTGGAGCACGTGCTCGTCACGGCGGGCACCGGCGTCCCGACCAGCGGCATCATCCTCGGGGCGGACTAGCCCGTCTTATTCATGAACCCCATCAATCATGCGGGCTCGCCCCGGTTGGTTCAGGCCGGCTTCAGATAATCGGGGTAGCGCTTCCGCACGAGGCGCTTCCGGCTCATTTCCTCCATCCCTCGCAGGACATCTCTTCGACTGACCTGCCCTACGAGCCGGTCGCCTTCGACGACCGGCAGCCGCCGGATCGACATCGTCAGGAAATAGTGGGAAATTGCGTAGATCCCGAGATTCGGCGGAATCGTCTTGCCGCCGCCCGTCATGAACTGCCCGACGAGCGCCCCCTCTTCCTGCTCTTCCTGGTAGAACTCGTCCGAGGCGAGCATCCGCAGGCAATCGAGTTCCGAGAGAATGCCGATCAGCGCCCCCTCTTCATCGAGGACGGGTCCACCCGAGACCCCTTGCTTGATCAGCATCTCGATCGCCTCGATAACCGTCTGCTCTGGCTGGAAGGTCACCAGACTGGTGCTCATCAGGTCCCGAGCCGTCAGGATTACGTTGGGTTCTCTCATCGCGGCCTCCGATCGAGGATCGACCGAGGACGGATCTGGAATCCGGGCAGGTCCCGAACACAAAGAGAACAGCGGGGTTCGTTCGTTCTGGAATCGCGCGGTCTCTCTGGCCTCCCGTCCTGGCTTTTCGCTCGCTCGTTTTGCGTTTTCGCCGATCGCGCCGTTGGGTGCTTGCAGCGAAACCGTCACCTGCGTATCGTACCTTGAGATGAGAGGGCCCTCCAACCGAAATCGTGATGGAGCGACCGACCCTCAGTCTTCGAATGCTGCTGGAACCTCCTACCCACGGGGTTCCAGCGCCTCTTTTCACCTAACATGACTGATTTCATGAATCGCTCGATACACTCGATTTGCGCGTCAATTCGGGCAATCTGATGCATTCGCCGGAAACCAGAAAGCCCTGCGCAGGGGGGATCCCTACACCTCCGCCTCGAATCGGATTCGTGCGGGGCTGCAGGATTCCGCCCGCCCCAGAGGCGGACCCATGAGCCGGCCACGAGCACAAACCTGGCCCCCTCATCCCTACGCAATTCGGTTGAAACTACCCCGGTGGGACTCTACTCTCTGGCCCGTCCCAACAGGCAGAATCCTTTCGGGAACACTGAAAATGCTTTTTGCCGCGGCCGGACTCTTTTTCCCGGCCGCGTTTCCACTCCCGGATCCTGGAAATCGAGTCGACCACCGAATATCGAGTTTCGGACGGCAGCCATTCGATGTTCTTTGCCGGCCCGGAGTGGGTCCGAAAACCAGATGAAATGGAAGGGCTGCGTCGCGGGACGCACCGAATTGATTTCAGCCGCGCCAGGAGAATCGTCGAACCCGTCGACGAAACCCCGCGGACTAGCACTGCTCTTGCCAACGGATCTTGCCGAAAGATCTTCCCGACAAAGAGCAGCTGAAACAGAGTAGACATGGCACTGCACAAGATCGAGAAGGGCCTCGACCTCCCGATTCCCGGGAAGCCTCTTCAGGTGATTCGAGGCACGTCCCCTTGCACACGGGTGGCGGTGATGGCCGACGATTTCCCCGGCATGAAGCCGAGGATGCGCGTCGAGGAGGGCGATACGGTCAAACGTGGCCAGGTCCTCTTTGAAGACCGCAAGCAGCCGGGTGTGCTCCACACCGCGCCCGCTGCCGGGCGAATTCTGGGCATCCATCGCGGAGACAAGCGCGCACTCCAAGCAGTCGTGATCGATTTATCCGAGGGCGAGCGAAGCGGGGCCCTGCGCGACGACGAGTTTGAGACCTTCGAAAGCTACACCGGCGCCCCCCCCGACTCTCTTACCGGGGAACAGGTTCGCGCATTGCTCGTCGAGTCCGGCCTCTGGACCGCCATTCGCGCTCGCCCGTACAGCCGGGTCCCTTCGCCCGAGAGCAGCGCCCACGCCCTGTTCATTACGGCGACCGACAGCAACCCGCTGGCGCCACTCCCCGAAGTCGTCCTCGCCGACCGGCAGGGCGACTTCAAATTGGGCGCCATGCTCGTCGCGAAGCTTGTCGACGGCCCGACCTATCTCTGTGTCGGCGAGCATTCAGAGCTCGGCGACGACGCGCCCGCCGGCGTCCGGGTCGAGCGCTTCTCCGGACCCCACCCGTCGGGAACCGTCGGTATCCACATCCACACGCTCCGCCCGGTGAACCGTGAAAAGACAGTCTGGCATCTCGGCTATCAGGACGTCGCCGCAATCGGCCGCCTCTTCAGCAGTGGAAGGCTCGACGTTTCCCGGGTGATCTCGATCGCGGGATCTCATGTCGAGGATCCGCGACTCGAACGGTCCCGGATCGGTGCCTGCGTAAGCGAGGCGGTCGCTTCGGATATCGCACGCGCCAGCGACACCGCAAGCACCACTTCCGATGGCTCCGGGACATTCGCCAAGGAGTTCCGCGCGATCTCGGGCTCCGTCCTGTCGGGTAAGCGTACCCATGGCGAGATCTTCGACTTTCTGGGCCGTTACGAACGACAGATCAGCCTGCTCGAAGAGGACCGTGAGCAGACTTTCATGGGTTGGCTGACCCCCGGTGCAAACCTCCACTCGCTCACCGGTATCTTCCTGTCGAAGATTTTCACACCCAAGCGCTTCCGATTCACGACGAGCACGAATGGGTCCTTGCGCGCGATGGTGCCGATCGGTGTGTACGAAAAGGTCATGCCGATGGATATCCTCCCGACCTTCCTGCTGCGTGCCCTATTGGTGGGCGATATCGAGCGGGCGGAGAGCCTCGGCGCGCTCGAACTCGACGAGGAAGACCTCGCACTCTGTACCTATGTCTGTCCGGGTAAGGTCAACTACGGGCCCCTTCTGCGACAAAACCTCGATATCATCGAGAAGGAGGGCTGAGGGGGCCATGCAGTTCCTCAAGGACGCTCACCTCAACGTCAAGCACCACTTCGAGAAGGGTGGCAAGCTCGAGTTCTTCTATCCGCTGTGGGAGGCCCAGTTCACTGGACTCTTCACCCCCGGAGAAGTGACTCGCACGGCTTCACACGTGCGCGACGGAATCGACAACAAGCGACTCATGATCACGGTCGTGTTGGCGCTTCTGCCCTGCATGGGCATGGCAACGTTCAACACGGGCTACCAGGCGCTCCTCGCGATCGCCCAGGGCGCCGCGCCCCTCGACAGTTGGCAGAACGGGCTCTACCAGCTCATTGGCCTTACATACGACTTCAAGAACCCGATCAATTGCATCGTCTTCGGCGCGCTCCACTACCTTCCGATCCTCGCTGCAGCGATGGCGACAGGAGGGACCATCGAGCCGCTGGTCGCGATGATCCGGAAGCACGAAATCAACGAGGGCTTCCTGGTGACGGGGATGCTGATCCCACTCACACTGCCGCCGACCATTCCGCTCTGGATGGTCGTGCTCGGGACGGCCTTCGGCACGATTTTCGCCAAGGAGATCTTCGGCGGGACCGGGATGAACTTCCTGAATCCGGCCCTCACGAGCCGCGCATTTTTGTTCTTCGCGTACCCCGCCGCCATGAGCGGCGATGCCGCCTGGATCGCCGCGGATTTCTCGCTGGCGGACGGGTTCACGGGCGCGACGCTTCTGTCGCAGGCTGCGATTTCAGGTGAAAGCGCGCTGGCTGCCGCAAGCTGGACGGATTCATTCCTCGGCTTCGTACCGGGCTCGATGGGCGAAACCTCCGCCCTGGCCTGCCTGATGGGTGCCGCGCTGCTCCTCTGGACCCGGATCGGCTCCTGGCGAACGATGCTGGGTGTGGCCCTCGGCACGATCGTGATGGCCGGTTTCCTGAATACCGTCGGTTCGGAGACCAACCCGATGTTCGGCGTCCCCTGGTATTGGCATGCGGTGCTCGGCGGCTGGGCCTTCGGCATGGTCTTCATGGCGACGGACCCCGTCTCCTCCGCCTTCACCAATCCGGGCAAGCTGATCTACGGCGCGCTGATCGGCGTACTCGTCATTCTGATCCGGGTCGTGAACCCGGCCTATCCCGAGGGCATGATGCTCGCGATCCTGTTCATGAACATGTTCGCACCGCTCATCGACCACTTCTTCGTCCAGGCGAATATCCGCCGGAGGGAAGCACGCTATGCAGCATAGTACCGGCTACATCGTCGGCTTTGCGGCCGCGATCTGTCTCGTTTGCGCCATCCTCGTGGCGAGTTCAGCCGTTGGCTTGAAGCCATTGCAGGACGCGAACAAGCTCCTTGATCGACAGACCAAGGTCCTCACGGTCGCTGGATTGATGGCGGAGGGCGAGAGCCTTTCACGGGAGGAGATCACATCGATCTTCGAATCGAGCATCCAGCAAAAAGTGATCGATCTCAAGACCGGCGCGCTGAACGGCGAAATCGACGTCGCCCATTTCGATCAAAAAAGCGCCGCCAGGGACCCGAAGACGAGCTTCGAAGCGCCGGAAAACGCCTCGAGAGTCCGACGCCTTCCGAATAACGCGCTCGTCTTCGACGTGGTCGAGAACGGCGAGCTCACGGCGCTGATCCTGCCCATCGAAGGCTACGGCCTCTGGGGCACGCTCTACGGCTACATCGCGCTCGCTCCCGACGCGCGAACGATCCTGGGCATCACCTTCTACGAGCACAAAGAGACGCCTGGCCTGGGCGGCGAGGTCGACAATCCTCGCTGGAAGGCGCTGTGGCCCGGCCGCCTGGCGTTCGATGACCGGGGAAATCCGAAGATCGCCGTCAAGAAGGGCTTTGCAGGCTCTCCCGCTGAAGACCCCTACAACGTCGATGGCCTCTCCGGCGCGACGATCACGAGCCGTGGCGTGACCTCATTGGTGCGTTTCTGGCTCGGTGACGATGGATTTGGCCCCTACCTGGCGAGCTACCGCGCCCAGGCTGGGATCTGAACAGGCGCTCGAGAGAAACCTAGAGGAAATCTAGAGGAAGCTATTCATGACAGAGATCTCGACACGCGAAGCGTTCATCGACCCGCTCTTCAACAACAACCCGATTTCGCTGCAGGTCCTCGGCATCTGCTCGGCGCTCGCCGTCACGACGAAGATGTCGACCGCGCTCGTCATGTGCGCCGCCGTGACCGTCGTGACCGCGCTTTCGAACGTTTCGATCTCCCTGCTGCGCAATCACATCCCGAGCAGCATCCGGATCATCGTGCAGCTGACTGTCATCGCTTCTCTCGTCATCATCGTCGACCAGGTTCTCCAGGCCTTCGTCTACGCGACGGCGAAGGAGCTCTCGGTCTTCGTCGGTCTCATCATCACGAACTGCATCGTAATGGGCCGCGCCGAAGCATTCGCCATGCAGAACCCGCCGAAGCTCGCCTTCATCGACGGCCTCGCCAATGGCGTCGGCTACTCGATCGTGCTGATGGCGGTCGCGTTCTTCCGCGAGCTCTTCGGCTCGGGGTCGCTCTTCGGCTACACGATTCTCACACCGGTCAACCAGGGTGGCTGGTACGTCCCGAACGGCCTGATGCTTCTGGCACCGGCCGCATTCTTCTTGATCGGGTGTTTCATCTGGGCCGTGCGCGCATGGAAGCCCGAACAAATCGAAGAGGAGTTCCACGTTGGAGCACTACTTGAGCTTAGCAACGAAGGCAATCTTCGTTGAGAACATGGCCTTGGCCTTCTTCCTGGGGATGTGCTCTTTCCTAGCCGTCTCCAAGAAGGTCGAAACTGCAATCGGTCTCGGCTTCGCTGTGATCTTCGTGTTGGGCATCACCTGTCCGCTCAACCAGATGCTGATCACCGTGCTGCTGAAGCCGGGTGCGCTCGCCTGGGCGGGCCTGCCCAATATCGACGTAGGCTTTCTCAGCTTCCTGACGCTGATCGGAACGATCGCGGCCGCCGTGCAGATCGTCGAAATGACGCTCGATCGTTATTCGCCCGAGCTCTACAACGCGCTGGGCGTGTTCCTGCCCCTGATCGCGGTGAATTGCGCGATCCTGGGCGCATCTCTCTTCATGCAGGAGCGAGACTACTCGCTCGCCGAGGCGACCGTCTTCGGCGCGGGATCGGGCATCGGCTGGATGCTGGCTGTCGTCGCTCTGGCCGCGATTCGCGAAAAGATGCACTACAGCAACGTTCCGGGTCCGCTCCGCGGCCTCGGCATCACCTTCATCACCGTCGGCCTCATGTCGGTCGGCTTCATGGCCTTCGCGGGAATTCAGCTCTGATGTGGCGGCTGCCGACACAGCGTGGGCAGAGGGCTGCGACTCGCTGATTCCTTTTCACTCGAGGCTGCGATTCCAGCCGCAACGATTTTAGAGAGCCGAGGAGCTCACATCGATGGAAACCATTCTCATAGGCGTTGTTGGATTCACGATCGTGATTCTCGCGCTCGTTTTGATCCTGATGGCGGCCCGGAGCCAGCTGGTTCAGAGCGGTGATGTCACGATCCTGATCAACGGTGATCCGGAAAAGGCGCTGACGGCAGCCGCGGGGTCGACGCTGTTGAACACGCTGGCCGACAACCAGATCTTCATCCCCTCCGCCTGTGGGGGTCAGGGAACCTGCGGCGTCTGCCGCGTCACGATCAAGGAGGGGGGCGGATCGATCCTCCCAACCGAGAAGGGTCATATCGATCGCAGCGAAGTACGCGCGGGATGCCGCTTGTCCTGCCAGGTAAAGGTCAAGCAGGACATGGAGATCGAGATCCCGGACGAAATCTTCGGCGTCCGTCGTTGGACGTGCACGGTCCGCTCGAACCACAACGTGGCGACCTTCATCAAGGAGCTCGTGCTCGAGCTTCCCGCCGGCGAGAGCGTTCCGTTCCGCGCCGGCGGTTATATCCAGATCGAATGCCAGCCGCACACCGTGAACTACCGCGATTTCGATATCGAGCAGGAGTACCAGCCAGACTGGGACAACTTCAACGTCTGGCGATACACGTCGACGGTGACGGAGATCGTCAACCGCGCCTACTCGATGGCGAACTACCCGGAAGAGGAGGGCATCATCATGCTCAACGTCCGGATCGCCTCACCTCCGCCGCGCGGGCCCGAAGGCATCCCGCCGGGACAGATGTCCTCGTTTATGTTCGACTTGAAGCCCGGTGACGAGGTCATCATCTCCGGTCCTTTCGGCGAGTTCTTTGCCAAGCAAACTCCAACCGAGATGATCTTCATCGGCGGCGGTGCAGGTATGGCGCCGATGCGCTCGCACATCTTCGATCAGTTCCGTCGCCTTCACACCGATCGCAAGGTGAGCTTCTGGTACGGCGCGCGAAGTCTTCGCGAGGCCTTCTACATCGAAGACTTCGACTCGATCCAGGCGGAGAACGAGAACTTCAAGTGGTACCTGGCGCTCTCCGAGCCTCAGCCCGAGGACAATTTCGAGGGCTACACCGGCTTCATCCATCAGGTGCTCTTCGACAGCTATCTGAAGCAACACCCGGCGCCCGAGGATTGCGAGTACTACATCTGTGGTCCGCCGATGATGAACGATGCGGTCATCAAGATGCTGAGCGACCTGGGCGTCGAGCCGGAGAACATCCTCTTCGACGACTTTGGTGTTTAGGCCGCAGGCGCTGGTGGCGAGGCCGCAGGCGCTGGTGGCGAGCCGCAGCGTTCGGGGATGATCGATAAATGGGCGGGCCTGGCGGGGAGTCGGGCTCGCCCTTTCTCTTGTTCAGCACGAACCCGAGCCCGCGCGGCATGCGCGCGACGAGGAAGATGATGGCCCCGCGACTCGAACTCGATCGAAGAACGACCCGCATGATCGCAATCTCCTTCGTGCTGCTCGCCGGGCTCTCGATCTACCGACTCTGGTTTGCAGAGGATCCGAACGCACCGGACCTACTCGTGCTCCAGGGCGACACGATGGGGACGACCTGGGAGATCCGCATCGCCGGCAAGGGACTCGACGAGCGGTTGCGGCGCCAGGTCCAAAAGGAAACCGAGGAACGGCTCGCGGAACTCGATGGCTGGATGTCCAACTGGAATCCCGAGTCCGAAATTTCCCGTTTCAACCGGCACCACGAAACGACGGGATTCCCCGTCTCGCACGATACCGCCGCGATCGTGGCATTCGCCATCGAGCTCGGAAAATGGTCCGGTGGCGCCTTCGACATCACGGTCGGTCCGCTCGTTTCACTCTGGGGATTCGGAAGCGGCGCACGGATCGGCGAGCCGCCGTCGGAGGAGGAGATCTTCGAAGCCCAGAAGCACATGGGCGCGCGCCTCCTGCGAGTCGGCCGGGGCTCCCCGACTTCGGGCGGATTCCTCCGAAAGAACGATCCCGACGTCCAGATCGACCTCTCCGCGATCGCCAAGGGCTACGGCGTCGACCACGTCGCCGGTGGGCTCTTCGAACTCGAGCGGGAGAATTTTCTCGTCGAGATCGGCGGCGAGGTCTACGCCGCGGGAGAGCGACCGGGCGGTGGCCCTTGGCGGGTCGCGATCGAGAAACCACTCGACGACGGGCGCGCCATCCAATCGATCGTCGAACTCTCGGACCAGGCGATGGCCACCTCCGGTGACTACCGGATCTTCTATCTCGAAGGCGATCGGCGTGTCGCGCATACGATCGATCCGCGTTCTGGCTATCCCGTCGAGAACGGGCCGGCCTCGGCCACGATCATCGCGGGTTCGGCCGCCGAGGCCGACGCCTGGGCGACGACACTGATGGTACTCGGCGACCCAAAGGGCCTCGCGCTGGCAGGACAATGGAAGATCGCAGCGATGGTTCTGCTGCGCAGCGAGGACGGCACAATCCTCGAAAAGCGAAATGATCTCTTCCCGGAGACCCGTCGGCCCTGATCCCCGAGCCGCGAATCCGGCCGCCGAACAGGCTTGTCGGCTACAGTCGCCAGCGCACGAAATGGAGAGTGTCACGAACATGGCCGACCCACTTCGACCGAGGAAGCCGTTCCAGAGTTTCCGCCATGCCTTCCGCGGAATCGGCGAGATGCTCCGCACCGAAACCAATGCCCGCATCCACGCACTCGCCTCGATCATCGCGGTGAGTGCGGGCTTCGCCCTCTCCATCGATCGAATCGAGTGGTTGGTCCTCACACTCACGCTCGCGGCGGTCTGGAGTCTCGAAGCCGTCAACACCGCCTTTGAGGCGCTCTGCGACGTGGCGTCTCCCGACCATCATCCGCAGGTCGAGCGTGCGAAGGACGTCGCCGCAGGCGCGGTGCTGATCGCTGCAATCGCCGCGCTAGTCGTCGCGGGACTCATCTTCGGTAGGAAGATCCTGGCCCTCGTCGCCAGCTAAGCCGGGCAGGGGCGGCCCGGTGTGGTTCGATTCTCCCGCCCCACCCCTCGATCCGGCTCGAGGCGGCCCCGAAACGCCTCGCCCTGGCCCAGGGGGGGGGCCTCGGAGCCATGTTGATCGACGCCCGCGCAAGCCATGCCTACGGCTTCCGAGCGGATGGCCCCCTCGATCGTCTATCATGAACGCCTCGACAGGAGGATCGTCTCATGGACGCGGCCACCTTCATCCACCAAGCGGCCCATGGCGAGGCAGACAGCGTACGCAAGGCGCTCACGAACGATCCGGAACTCGCCCACGCCCGAAGTGAGACCGGCATCTCCGTCATCGCTTCCACCGTCTATGCGGGGCGTCTCGACCTCGCAAACGAGATCGCCCGGGGCCGCGACGACCTCGATCTTTTCGAGGCCACCTGCCTCGGCGAACGCGACCGGGTGGCAGAGCTGCTCGAACAGGATCCCAAGTCGATTGATCGTTTCGCCCCGGATGGATTCAACGCGATCGGATTTGCCGCCTTCTTCGGCCATGTCGAGCTGCTCGGCCAGCTCCTGGCGCGAGGCGCCGACTTCGACATCGCCGCGCACAACGACATGCGCGTCCGCCCGCTACATGGCGCTGTCGCCCATTTCGATCCGAAGCGTGCCATCACACTCGCACGCATTCTGCTGGATGCGGGCGCCGACCCAAACGTCCAACAGGAAGGCGGAATGAGCCCGCTACACGAAGCGGTCTACAATGCGAACCCGGAGCTCATCGACCTCCTGATCGACTTCGGAGCGAACCCCCATCTCTCGAATGACGAGGGCGACAGCCCACTCCAGGTCGCTCAATCGAAGGGTGAGAATGCAATCGTCTCCCGACTGTCTGCGACGCTTCCCGACTAACGTGCTCGAGAGAGAGAAGTCTTGCGCTTGGAGATCAAGCGAATCTATCAGCCCGCAACGACGTCGGATCGCCGCAGAATCCTGATCGATCGGCTCTGGCCCCGCGGCAGTCCAAGAAGAAGGCCGCGGTCGACTATTGGGCCAGGAACATCGCGCCCTCGAACGAACTCCGGAAGTGGTATCGGCACGACGCCGCCAAATGGCCCGAGTTTCGGCGCCGCTATTTCGCCGAACTCGACGCGGCCCCAGAGGGCGTCGCGGCGATGCGGAGTGAACTCGGGCGCGGGATGAATACGATCCTCTTCGGGTCCAAGGAAGAACAGCTCAACAACGCACGCGCGTTGGTCGAATACCTGGGTAGAGCCCCACCCGACCCTCTCGAGCCCGCGCGGCAAGAGTCGACGTTCCGCGATAGCCTCTCGCGCGACCACTCGATCCCATCCGGCCGTCCTCGGAGAACCATGCAGACCTTCCTCGCCACCGCCCTGATCTTCGGCCTCGCCATGGTCGCCATGGCGGTCGGCGTCATCTTCTCGGACCGCCGACTCCAGGGCTCCTGTGGCGGGACGGGTCGAGAGTGCAGTTGCGACGAGGAAGCCCGCCGGGACTGCGCTCTGGCCGGTCAGCACGGCGCCGATTAGCCCACATTATTCAAGAAGCCCATCGTCGCGAAAACGTCAGGCGAACTCGCGCGTCCTGCGGAAGTCTACGGAACGACATCCGCGGTCAGTTCGTCCCAGCCTTCGCTGGAGGCGATGCGCCCCGCGGATTCGAAAACCATCGCTTCGAGTCCGGCCCTTTCAACCAGCCGAATTGAATTGCGCTCCGCACCGAGTACCAGGAGCGCAGTGCTCCAGGCGTCTGCGATCGCGGCCCGATCCGCGACCACGACAGCTTCGACCGTCCCCTCGACGCTCGCCCCGGTCCGCGGGTCGACAACGTGCGAGATCTCCTGACCGGCGATCTCACTGACGGACCCGACGCTCGAACTCACCGAAAGTGCGCGATCACGCAACCGGAGGGTCCCCAACCGCTCCCGTTCCGGACTCCGCGAAACGATTTCGAGTCGCCATCCGCCAGCGTGACGACTCCTCGTGTCCTTGGGGTCACCCAACGCGAGAACACTGCTCTCTCCAAAGCTGAGGAGCGCCGCGACCTCGGGCAACTGGGTCTGCAGGCGCTCTCGAAGCCGATCGAGTACAGCACCCTTCGAGATCCCGTCGAGATCGATGCGCATTCCGTCGGCGGTCGTCCCGATTTTCCCGTCGCCCGGTAACAGGAGCCGACCGCTCCCGATGCGACGTTTTGCCCATCGCAGTTCTTCGACCGACGGCCATGCTCCTCGTTCGACGGCGCGAGTCCACACGGTGATGAGCGGACCGATCGTGACGTCGAAGGCACCACCGCTGTGCTCCCAGACCTCGATCGAATCAAAGAGCACCCCCTCGAGTTCGGGACCGACGACGGCCGCGAGAAGTGGGGCATCCGAGCGGGCGAGTGCCCTGTTGAGTTCCGACACCTCGCCGTCGGGATCATGCCGAGAGTAGATCTTTTCCAACCGTTCGATCTCGCCCCGCGACCATTCGAGCCAGGCCTTCGCGCGCGCCACCTCGTCCGGCCTGACCCGCAGATCGGCCTCGAAAAAGGTGCCCATCGCGAGCCAACCATCGGAGACGACGACCCGTTCGGTAGGCCCTGCCGACTCGCCGGAGCGCCCCAAGAGTGCGCATCCGGTCGCCATGGCGACCAGGACCCAGGCCACGAGTGCCACGGGCCAGTCGAGCGACACGCTCCGAACGCAGCGCGACCGGATCGGATATGAGCCACGCAAGCTCAATCCCAGTCCCCCTCATCGAGATCATCGTCCTTTGCGCCGCTGTAATTCTCGGCCTGCCGACCCGCAAAGACGGACCAGAGCGCGATCGCGACGAGCGCCGCGAGACTTCCCTGGAGGAGCAGGATCCCGGCAATCTTGGTCCAGGCGAAGCCGGCACCGCCCCAGCGCACCAACCATCCCGCCGCTTCCGAAGCCAACGCCGAAAAGAAGGGCACGACGATCAGGCCGATCTTCCACTGTGGCCGAAGCGGCACGAAGAGCGCGAGATGCGTCAGCACCATCATCAGCATACCCATCGCGAAGAGATGAAAATGCGCCAGTTCGACCATGCCGCGATAGGTGCGCGGAGCTCGGAACTCCGCTTCGTTTCCCAGGTAATGGTCGACGACCGACGCCGTCGTCAGGTCCATCGAGTCGAAATACAACATCCAATTCGTCGCCCAGAGCAAGATCACGAAGAAGCAGTAGAGCACGACGACGACCTGGAGCAGGCGATTCTGGTCCCACTCTCCGGTGACTGTGAATCGCAAGACGGATTCCTTCGCGGCGTTTGCTGGGGTTGACGGCTCGACGAGGCATCAATTCGTCGGCGCAGAGTCTAGCCTGCTCACCGACTTCAGCCGGTCTCAGCCGGTCTTAGAAGCACTTCCCAGTATGCCAGCATCCGCCGCACTCCGTCGGCGGCGGCCCGCGCGGAGAGCGTTGCTCCCACCACGCCATGGACATCACCGCCGACGCGCAATCGGTCTTCGCGCGTTTTGCCCGAAAACTGGGCGTACCAGCTCTCGGTCGGCAGATAATCGAGCGGCTCGTGAAAAGCGAGAATCCGAACGCTGCGTACGACACCCTGTGGCGTCAGCACGATCAGGCAAGCCTCGGGCTTCGTGCGGACATTATGCACGTCGATATGGGCGTAGCCGAGCAGTTCGTCGTCCTTCCACGCGGTGTGCAGAACGACGACCTTGGGCTGATTCGAATCCTTGGTGATCGCCTTGATCTTTTCGAGATCGCGCTTCCCCACGACGTGCGTCTTGCGATCGATTCGCGTTGCAGCCGGGAAGGCCTCCTCGAGCGCCTGGTTCTGGCTGGCAAATACCTTGGCGCTCGCCCCC